>Ga0074045_10000053_pt1 | contig 92518 bp, 73 predicted proteins | sample BogForMeECP23OM2_FD_94442 | JGI IMG/M metagenome (GOLD analysis project Ga0074045, IMG submission 94442) | Bog forest soil microbial communities from Calvert Island, British Columbia, Canada - Bog Forest MetaG ECP23OM2 | ecosystem: Environmental > Terrestrial > Soil > Wetlands ... | reverse complement strand
GCGCTGTGAGCCTGGACCTCGGCCCCCGCGGCGGGCAAAGCGGTGCTGGTCTGTGTTGTCAATGTTGCTCCCCGAGAAATCAGGAAGGCAGCATTAGAACACAGCAGGACTGGATTCGGAGCTTCTAGTGGGCGTGATGGTGGCCGTGGCGGTGGCGCCAGGTCCAATATTCTTTCCGCGGCACACGCTCTAGATCCGGACGTCGAACTTTTCCAAATCGTTCCGCAACTGATCGAGGGTCTGCATTCGGATTGTGCGCATGCCGAGTTTAGCTGCGCACTCCAGATTCAGCGCGCGATCGTCGATGAAGCAGCACTCTTGAGGATTGATCTGAGTAATTTCGATCGCCCGCCGGTAGATGCCGCTCTCCGGCTTGCGCAGCCCTACAAAACAGGAGCTCACAGATAGACGGAAGATATCGCGCAAACCGTATTTCTCGATGCGGTAAAGGTTTAATTCGCGGGACTCGTTATTGATCGTACTCATGAAGTATTTGCCGGAATCGGCCAGCGCGCGGGCGAAGCAGAGCGCCCCGGTGATGGGCTGCGAGAGCGAGAACATGTAATCCCGGAACTGATCGCGGGTAAAGGGCCGGTTTTGGTAGAACACAGTGCGATCGAGATATTCGTCGAGCGAGATTTCGCCGCGCTCGAACGACGAGACCACCATCTCATGCCGCGCGCGAAATTCCTCCTCGTCGAGACGAAAATATTCGAGCGCGGCGGAACGCTCGATATGGTCCCAGGCGTTGGTGAGGAGGACGCCTCCGACATCCCAAAAGATGGCACGAATGGCGGGCACGGACGGATCCTCCTGAAGGATGTTCAAGAGTGTAGTCCAATCCGGACTAGTGTTTGTAGACGGTGGTATCAGGATGGTAGTTGCGCCAGTCGAACCAGTAGTCTTTCAAGGCGGGGATGCGATCGAGACATTTTCCCTCGGCGGGGCCGGAGATGGCGCAGCCCTGGAAATTCCACTGGCTTGCCGTAGCCGTGTCGAGCAGCGTCCATCCTTTTTTCTCTGTGGAAGCGGCGGACGAATCGTTAGACGGTGCTTCTGTCTGCAGAAAGAATTCGGCATCCTGCCCATCGATGCGGCTGATGAAGACGCGAAACGATTTGCCGTCAGGCCCGAGGACTAGAAGCAGCGGCGTGCCGGTGACACGATCGATAACCGGAGACTGTTTCACGAAAGTATCCCAGGGATAGGCGCGAGCGGCTTTGGCGACGCTGAGTCCGATGACAACATCGCGCGACTTGAGTTCGGTGCCGGGAAAGCTGATGACGACGGGAAGCTTGGCGATGTCGGGCTCCCAGTTGCTGTCGTACTCCTTCACGTATTTGGCGACGGGTGCGAGCACACGGCCGGAGGGGAATTCGCTTCCCCACTCGCCGAAGGTGAGTTCGTCGCTGAGGACAAGTTCGAGGGCCGCGCCTTGCAGCGGGCCATAGATGGCTTTGCCGGTAATCTGCTGCCACCAGGTTCCCGTTTCCTTGTCGCGCATCAGGAAGTTCTGGTTGTTGATGCCAGCCAGATAAAAATGTAGTGCCTGCCCCCTGACAGTTCGCGTCCACACCAGACCGGTGTGACAGAGCGTTCAATAGGTCACGACGATGGGCACGTCGCCGACCACATCGTTCAGCACGTGGTGATAGGCTATCTGACTGATGGGATAGGCGCGGTACTCATTGTTCAAGCCGACGGCCATGATCATCTCTTTAGCATCGAGCTTGCTCTGCGATATTGCCAGAAACTGCGCGCCCGCGATGGGATGGAACATCCACTCGAAATGATTGAGGCGCGCCATCACCGCGGAGAAAGTGACGGTGAGCAGCATAAACGCAAGCAAGCTCTTGCGCCATAGGCCGGCAGTTCGCCACAACGCGAAGGCGAGAATGAAGCAGGCGAGCGCTGCAATCAGGGTGGCCAGAGGAGCGCGCTGGCGCAGCGCCATGGCAACCAGGAGTGCGCGCGGTGACTGATAGCGAAACGGGCGAATAATGAAGACTGGAAGGAAGAAGAAGCCGAGGGTTGTGACGGCACACAAAGCGAAGCCCGCCCAGACCCAGCGCAGGGCTCGACCTTGCGTCTCTCGAGGCTTGATTTGTAGCGTTTCTGGCGCAGCGCTCATAATCGACCGTGGTTCCCTGATTTTAATCGCGCAATAGTACGGGAAAGACGGTCGCCGCCGGAATAGTACAAAAAAATGAACACCCCGATCCACGGATCGGGGTGTTCGGTGCGAGGTTTGCGGTTTATTGCGGGGTGAAGCTCTGGTGGAAGCTCAAGCTCACCACATCCTGGAACTCCGGCGTACCAGGAGGCAGATTGTTTGGGTTGAGGAATTGCGTGTCGAAGAAATAGACACGGTTGGGGGCGCTGTACACCGAGTTGCAGCACTTGAATACGCCGGTGGCATATTGCGAGTAGTACATGCTGATCAGTGAACCGGCGTAGTAGACAGTCCCACCATTTCCGTTGTCGCTTCGGTCTTCCAAATAGCGCAGGAAGTTGTGCATGCCGCCATCCGTGCCGAAATCCTTCCAGCCGAGAGCATTGGCCCATCCCGGCTCCGGGAAGGGAACGCTTTTGCCGGCGGCAATGGCAACGCGATAATAGCTGTTGTTTCCCAGCCGGCCGGGAAAGGCTGGCGGACCATTTACTTTGGTCGCCTGACCCGGATACGTGAAGCTTTCAAGGTCTGTCCAGCCGAGGTTCGCGGTTGGGAGTGTGGCGGCCGAGGGGGGGTTAGAGAGCAGAGTCACGGCATCGGCAATGATGGCAGATGCGGAGTGCGGAGTTGTGCCGTTGGCTCCGGCTGGCCACAGAGGATCGGCAATGCCACTGTTGTAGTCTCCCCAAACATAAACCGGTTCCTCGGAAGTGACCGTAAAGCCGTTGCCCGTAGTGGCCGGAGCGATAGGCTGAGGCAGGTAGCTGACTCCCTTGGCGCTCATGCCGCCATCGACCAGGCGCAATGCGTGCCGGGGCCCGGTGACCATGTTCCATTCTCCCCTGGGCGTGCAGTTGGCGATTCCGGCAGTGGTGCCGCTGATGTAATAGGGTTGGCTCATGTTTCCCGCCGCAATGCCGAAACCTGCGCCCAGGTTCACCTGGCCCCAGTTGTCGACGTTATTGGCGAGCACCAGGGTACCCTTTACACCCGTATCTTCCGGCGAATAAGGAACGGTGGCGCTGGCGTAGTACGTGATCGGTTCGAGTTTGCCGTCGGGCACGCCAGTTGCCGAGGTCCCGTTGACGACATCGTTCAAACCCGACATGCCGGAGAAGTTGTTATAGAAAGGGGTCAGTGGGTACTTATCCGGCAACATGCCGCGGTGGTCGGCGAAATAGAGAATGTAACCGTTCTCGTTGGTGCCGTTCTGGTCGGTCGTGCTCACTAGAGTGCCGCTGCCGCCGGCATAGGGCGCGGCGCCCTGCAGCCACAGCCACAGATTGCCCACGTCGAGTTCTACCACGTTCATCACCCCGTTGGGGCTGCAAGAAGTTTCCGGATCGCCGTTGGGGCGCACATCCCGGGGCTCGCCTTCGCGTGCATCGTAAAGGTTGATCGGAAGCCAGTTATTTGCTGTCGCCAGGGCGCCCGTGGCGGTTGTAGCCGCCTTCCCGTTTTGCAGTTGCTGCAGGATCAAGATGGCCGGACTGATGGGGTTGTAGCATTGCCCTGCCGGAGGGTACCCGGCGGCGCCGAACTGGGGACAAGCCGGAATTCCAGCAGATTGATAGGGGGCGGTCGGCGGAACATCATATCCTCGACCGAAGCCAAATTTCAGCCATTCAGTGGTCACGCCCACCCATTTTCCTGCGGCGTTCACGTACTCTACGCGCAGCCAGACGCTCTTGCACAGATTACCCGCCTGCGTGACCTGACCGTGCAGAGGGTATGCGGCCGCGGCACAGCCGGTCGGGTAAACAAAATTTGCATTTTTCGTCGGGTCGCCGATTGCATAGTACATGTTTCCCGGAAGGACCGGTGCGACGGTTTGCGCCACATTCTGGGCGTTGCCGGCGATGAGTTGCACGTCCTGGGTGGCGGAATCGGCGCGGGCGCTGCCCGGATAAAGGTCGCCCTGCGTATCGGCGAGCAGAATTCGGATCGCCGCTTTGTTATAGAGTCGCGAATTCGAGAGCAGTGCCGTATCGTTGGGCGTTGGTCTGCGAATGATGTCGATAGCGCCAACTTTATTGTTGGACTGCACGAAGGGCAGTTGCAGCTTGGTCGCGCCGGTCAACCCGTTAACAATGAAGCCGTGGAAATCGTTGGCCGCTGTCCCTGTGGAAATCCCTTTCCACCCAGGGTTCGCCGCGCCCGTTTGCGGAAAGCCCCCGGTCCAGCTGCCGTTAGTCAGTTGAATACAGATCGCAGGGGTTGGGCCGGGTCCGGCAGTAGGGGCGCTAGGACAGCCGCCGCTGGCGCTCGGAGCCCAAATGTTTCCGGTGTATCCGTTGTTGGTCGGCCAGCCGTTCTCCAGTTGGTCCACAACCACCTGGCCCACCGCAGCGATCTTATCCGTGAAGGTCAAGTTGGCGCCAGAGGCAAGAAAGAGATTGCCGTTGGTGTGAACCCTGCCTCCAAAGTTAAAGTTGGGGCCGGCGAAGTAGTCGCAATCTCCATCGCAGAACACGCCGAATTCAAAGGCGGGAAGCAGAGCGACTTCCACGGTGCGGGTGAGGTTCACGGACGCGCCCGTGGCTGCCAGGACGTTGGTACCAACTTGACCGGCGCTCGATAGACGCTGGGAGGTTACCGACAGGGTGAAGGGGATGAGAGACGCCACCATGCCCTGGTCCGAACCGGAGCCGACGATGTCCCAGCCACCGCATGGGTTGGGAGGATTCCCCGGGCATGGCGTAACCCCGTCGGGAAAGGTCTGCGGCCAGGTGACGCTATACTGGGGAAAGGTCATGCCGGACACGTTCGATCCCGCCACCGCGGTGGGCCAATTCGCAGGCGTGGTCAGCGCGTTGATGTCGGTAGCATTGGGCGACTGCGACTGCTGATATAACTGGGAAAGTTGAGCCGTCAGGTTCTCGATGCCTGCCTCGGCTCCGTAGTAGGCAACATTGCCTTCCAGGTCGTTGTTCCCCATGTGCTGTTCGTTGGTGACAAGATACATCAGTCCAACCGCCATGGCCGACAACAAGAGTGTCAACAAAAGCGCTGCGATAAGCGTGAAGCCGCGCGAATCTCTGGTTATATTCCTCATGTTTCCCCCTTCAGCCTCCAAAGCCCCACCCAGCGAAATCATTGGCAGGCGGTGTTACTGTTGCTATAGGAATTGCAGAAACTCATGTTGCCGGTGCTGACCGAGCTCGCCAGATACATGCTCTGAGCCCGGTTGTTTCCCTTGGTCAAACTTTGTCCCATGACCCACATGTTGACCTTCTGAATCAGGGCGGGGGAATCCCCAGCGGCGATGGGATTGGCTTGATTCGCATCGATGGTGTTGTTTACAGAATTGATGACGTCGTAACTGAATTGCAGGTTAATCACGTTGTCGGCCACCGGGACAGCCGGAAGACCGTTGACCTGGCGCATCAGGCGCGGAGTTTGAACAGTCGTGCCCGGGGCAGGAACCTCGAGGAAGTAAGTCACGGCGTAGAGACGGCAGACGTTGACCGTATTGCCCGCGCCCACGCCGAGGCCGGCCCCCAGGCTATTAATCGTGAAGGCGAGGCTATTGGGGGCGGCTGCAGGCTGGTTGATATTGAGCGGGTCGCCGGCGGCAAAATTAACCGCCCACGGGGAACCGCTGCCCGCCGCCGGAAGGCCCGTAATCTCGCCGACCGCCACCGCGGTTTGCACCGAGCTGGTACCCTGCCCGTTGGCCGCGTTCACTCCAGTGCCCGGAGTTTGCACCAGGAATAGGAGTAGGTCGCCTACCTGGAGGCCGCCCGGCGCGAGGATGTTGTTCGGGTTGACGGCTGCGTTTTTGAGCACTACGTTCGCCTGGGTCGTGCTCGGAAAAGTGAAAGTGAAGTTGCTCAGGGAGAAGTTGTAATCGCAGTAGATAGACGTAATGCTGTCGTTGATCGCCGTCGAAGCGCTGGGAATGATCTTGTTGGCCTCTACACCGTTGCCGAAGCCGGGGATGACGCCAGTCATGTAATTGTTGTTGGGATAGACGGCGCCGGGTACATAGCACGTGCCGGTTTGGTTGCAGGCGATACGGCTATTCCCGTTGGCATTCGGTAACTGCAGGCCGCCGGTGGGCAAGCCTGCGCCCGCCATGCTGACGTCCTTGCTCATCAACTCGATGGCGGTTCGCATGTTCTGCTGGGTTTCGGCGCGCTGGGTGATCGTAAAGGCTGTACTCGAAGCCATGCGAAACACGCTGGTCATAGCCACCATGATTCCGAGGCCGATGACGGAGGCGATCAGCAATTCCAGAAGTGTGAAACCGTCTTGCGATTTTGGGATGCGTAGTTTCATGTTTTAGCCAGGGCTCAGTGGTAGCTGGAGATCAGCCCATTTACGACATAGCTGCGGGCTGGCCAGTTGGGTTTGGTGTAAGTAACGGTTACGGTGACGCCGATGAGGTTCGCGTTGACATTGCCGTTGGGCAGCTGCACCGGGTTGAAGGTTATGGTGCGGGTGAAGTTGGCGAGACTCAAAGTTTCGTCATCGGCATCGCCGAGAATGCCATTCGGGCCGGGCAGGACCATACATTCCACCCCGCCGTTGGGGCAAATGGCGCCGGATGCGGTGAGACAGTTCGATGTATCCCCGGACACCCCGACTACTCCATAAGTGGGCCCCGCGCACAGCAGCGATTGTGGGCCCGACGCGAAAATACCGGGGGGGTTGGCGGTAACGTTGTTGATCGAAACGAAAGGCAGCTGCTGACTGTTGCGGGCGGTGTAGATGCTCTCCAATGCATCTAGCGCCTTCTGCCGGGCGATCAAATCTTCCTGCGCCGACTCCGTAGCCGTGATTGCCACCGCAAAACTTGCGATCACGGCGCACATGCCGACGCTCAGAATTACCATGGCGATCATGACTTCGATCAGCGAGAAACCGCCCTGCGTTCGCTGCTTCCCGATTTTTTGGTTTGCTTGATTCATTGCTGCTCCCAAGCCGCGCCCCCTGCCGGTCGACCGAGATACCAGCCACGAATTCGGCCGGTCGATCCCATCACGGTGACCGCTTTCGACGTGTACATGTCCCCGCTGGGGCGGGTGATGTAGACGATGCCGCTGTTAAGGTTATTGTTGCCGTCTTGCGCAGAGCCATCCGGCATGAAGACGACGAAATTAAACGGTTCACCGGCCAGCTGTTGGCCGAAGTCGATGGCATTGATGCCTGCGCCAAAATTGTCCGGAGCATTGGCAGGGAACCCCGCCTGCACTTTAAAATCAACATCCTTCGGCAGTGTGTAGGACAGCACCTGCTGCAGCGGTGGCGCAGCAGCGTTTCCAACTGCGGGAGGTTGGTATTGAACCAGAATCGTAGCCGGCGGGTTCTGGCCGACGCCCGCGGGAGTGAAGGTGACGTAATACTCGTGGCCCTGTGTGATCGCCTGGTTGCGCGTGTTGCGCAAGACCATCAACGTTGTCTCGTAAGCAGTGTTGACATGGGCCTGCAACAGCATTGGCTGGAGCGCCATAAACGTGACTCCAGACAGAATCAGGCCACAGCTGACGGCAATCAACAGCTCCAGCAGCGAGAACCCTATATTCTTGCGCGATGCCATAATCTCTTTCCGCGGGGAAACTGCGTATCTTCTGGTGGCCATAATCGACATCAGCAAAATCCAAAGCTTTCACTGACTGGAAACCGGCAGCCATTGGGGAGAGTAGCCCGACCGGACTTACGCCGGTGGGGACACTCTTCATCCTAGGAAGGTGGACTGATGGCGTCAAAGCACCACGGTGCAACGCCGGACTATTGGTCTTTTGTAATCGCACTGGTGACTCAGGTCACCCTGATTGAGGCCAGTAGGGTTAGGAGGATTTCGACGGAGGGCGGGGGCATGGGGGATGACCCCGGTAACTTGTCGCGCGAACCACGGTGATCCTAGGATGCATGAAGGTATGACTCTCACATCACTACTAGTTGGCAGTGACGAAGCTTCGGTGCAGGTGCTGAGCCGGGTCCTGGAAGAACTGAAGATTCAGGTCGAGCTGTGTGCAGAGCCGGCGCGCGCTTTGTTAAGACTGGCGCAAGAGCGTTTTGATGTAATCATTCTTGACTGTAAAACCCAGGCTGACGTGGTCGCCCTATTGCACGAGAGCCGCGCCTCGCGTCTGAATGACTCAACTCTGGCGGTGGCGGTGGTGCTGGGGCAGGAGAGCATCCGCGAGCTGTTTTCGCTGGGCGTGAACTTTGTGCTGTACAAACCGGTGTCTTACGAGCGAGCCTTGAGCACCCTCCGGGCAGCCCAGAGTGTGTTGCACCGGGATAAACGACGGAAGGCGCGGGCCGCGGTGCACGCCCATGCCACCATCGACTACGCCGGGGTGGAACAGGCACGAGCAACCCTGGTGGACTTGGCCGAAGACGGCATGGCGGTGAACTTCGGCAAAAAGTTGCCACCGACCTGCAAAGTTTATTTTCAATTTCAATTGCCGGGGCAAACAACCGATGTCCGGCTTTCTGGGCAGGTGGTGTGGCAGGATTGGAATGGGCGAGCTGGCATCCAGTTTGTCGATGTGCCGCAAGCTTCGCGGCGCATCCTGCGCGAGTGGTTGCAGAGGAGCGGGGCCGAAGCTACCGAGTTTGCAAAGGAACTGGAAGTGGAGCACTCCATCCGGCCGCCCGCAGATGCCGCGGCCGACCGGCGTGAGAAGCAACAGGAGAAGCGGGAGGGAAGCGGAAACGATTCCGAAGCCGGGGCGCGACTGCGCTCCGAACCGGACAACCGCCGCGGACAGGCACGATATGCCTGCCGCCTGGGGGCCGAGGTCTACCAGCAGGGAAGTTCGGTGAAAAACTATTGCCATCTCAGCGACCTGAGCCCGGGCGGATGTTATCTGGAAATGCCTCTGGCGTTTCCGGCGGGCTCTCCGGTAGAAATCATCGTGCGCACGCACGAGATGAAGCTGCGTCTGAGCGGTCTGGTGAAGTCCTCGCATCCCGGCTACGGGATGGGCGTCTCATTCAAGCTGAACACAAAGGACGAGCGTCATGGAGTGCAGCAGTTGATCGACTTTGTTGCCGCCACGGCGCAGAGCACCGAGTAGGGTAGTGGCGCAGTTTGGCTGACGCGCCACAGCGGTCAAGCGGGAGATCCTTCGCTTCGCCTGAAAAACGGCTACGCTCAGGATGACGCCGCAATGTAAAAGGCCAAACTACACTGCTACCCAGAGTAGCTATCTTTCGTTCAGCTTCGCAACGGCCGACTCCGGCTGTGGATTTCTCACTGAAATAAACATTGGCTGAAGGTCCCGGAACTGGATTCTTCGCGTGCGCATGGACCTTTCACCGGGGTACCCCCCTCCCCCCACCCCTCTGAAAGCCTTGCTGGGCGCGGGCCTCGCAAAAAGTGTCTGCAAAATCCGGATGTCAAAGAGCTTAGAGGTCAAAATCTAGACAACACAGGAGTTGCGGTCGGTCGGTCTGGCGCTTCGCAGTACGTCCTGCTCGACCATGATCGCCGATTGGAATTGTGGGGGCAAGGTCGGATGTCACATGGGGGCTGTGGATTTTTTGTTAACTCATCGTACGCAGCAGTTGCCCGAACGAGTTGCGAGCACTTTGATGTCGGCAGCATCGTGCCCACGTGCGCAAGGGCAAGAGCGGGTCCCTCCACTTCGCAAGATCATTCGAAAGGAATGATCTTGCTTCGGTCGGGATGACAATCTGTGGAGAGTGATTAGGGAGCGATGAGGGTTGATAAGGGGCTGCGGCCCGATACACCTGGGCCCCTGGACAGCCGGGGCGGCTGTCCCCACATGGTCCATCTTCCCCGCATGCGGAGCGGCGGCTATTTTGTTGGGGTGGCTTCTTCGGCTACTGCTTTCCGGAAATAATCCAGCGACATCCGCAGGCCTGTTTCCAGATCGATTTTTGGTTCCCAGTTCAGCAGTTGTCTTGCTTTGGTGATGTCGGGCTGGCGCTGTTTGGGATCGTCCTGAGGCAGGGGTTCGTAACGGATCTTGCTGTTTGATCCGGTCACCTTTATTACTTGCTGCGCGCATTCCAGGATTGTGAACTCGTTGGGGTTGCCGATGTTTACTGGGAAGTGTTCAGTCGACTTCGCCAGGCGCATGAAGCCCTCGATTTCATCACTGACGTAGCAGAAGCTGCGGGTCTGGCTGCCGTCGCCGTAGACGGTGAGGTCTTCGCCGCGCAGGGCCTGTTTCATGAAGTTGGGGACGACGCGGCCGTCATTCAATTGCATGCGCGGGCCGTAGGTGTTGAAGATGCGCGCGATTCGCGTGTCGACTTTGTGATAGCGGTGGTAGGCCATGGTTACGGCTTCGGTGAAGCGTTTGGCTTCGTCGTAGACGGAGCGCGGGCCGATGGAATTTACGTTGCCCCAGTACGTTTCCTTCTGGGGATGCTCGAGCGGATCGCCATAGCACTCCGAGGTAGATGAGACGAGATATTTCGCGCCGTATTTGTGAGCGACATCGAGGGCGTGAAACGTTCCGAGCGATCCGACTTTCAGCGTGGCAATACCGTGGATGGTGTAATCGACCGGGCTGGCTGGGCTGGCGAAGTGGAAAACGAAATCGACCTTGCCGACGTCAAACGGTTCGCTGATGTCTTTATTTATAAACTCGAAACGGGAATCATTTTGCAGATGGATGAGATTCGAGCGGCGGCCGGTGAGCAGGTTGTCGACTACTACTACGCTCCAACCCTCACCGAGCAGGGCATCGCACAGATGGGATCCCAGGAAACCTGCGCCGCCAGTCACCAGGGCACGTGGCTGGCTCATGCTTTCTTCGTGTTCCTCAAGGCGGAGGGTACGCCTTCGGGATGGGAAGCCGCGCGTCCGACGCTGTAGTAGGTGAAGCCGCGCGCCGCCATGACTTCCGGATCATAGAGGTTGCGGCCGTCGATCACAATGGGATATTTGAGTTCCTGGTTGAGCTGGTCCAGATCGAGGTTGGCAAATTCCTCCCACTCGGTAAGGATCAGCAGGGCGTCGGCGCCATGTGCGGCTTCGTAGGGAGAGTTGGCATATTTGAGATTTGAGTTCATGGCTTCCTGAGTACGTTCCATGGCCGCCGGATCGTAGGCCGTGATCTTGCAGCCTTCCTGCAGGAGAGCCTGGACCAGGAAGAGAGCGGGCGACTCGCGAATGTCGTCGGTACCGCCTTTAAAGGCGAGGCCGAGGACGCCAAGGTGCTTACCACGCAGGGTCCAGAGAGCGCTGCGGACTTTGCGGAGGAAGCGGTCGCGCTGGTCTTCGTTTATGCGCATCACTTCGTCGAGCAGGCGAAAGTCGTATCCACACTCGCGGGCCACGGCGCGAAAAGCCATCACGTCTTTGGGGAAGCAGGATCCGCCGTAGCCGATGCCAGGATTCAGGAAGCGGGGTCCGATGCGGGAGTCGGTGCCGAGGCCGTGACAAACCTGATTGACGTTAGCGCCAACGGATTCGCAAATTGAAGCGACCGCATTGATGAAGGAAATCTTCATGGCCAGAAAGGCATTCGAGGCATGCTTGATGAGTTCCGCACTCTTGGTAGTGGTTACGATGAGGGGCGGGGGAACGGAAGCGCGGTCAGGACGGGGAATGGCGTCATTGCGCTGGTAGTAGCTGCCGCTGACGAGCGGGTCGTAGACCTGGCGGAGAACATCGGCGCAACGCTGGTTGTCGCAGCCGATGACGATGCGGTCGGGGAAAAGAAAGTCGGTGACGGCGGTGCCCTCGCGCAGAAATTCGGGGTTGGACGCGACGTCGAAGGAATCCGGGTCGGCGCCGTTGCGCAGGATGATCTTGCGAACCCACTCGCTGGTGTAGACGGGGACGGTACTTTTCTCGACGATGACTTTGTATTCCGCGATGGCGCCGCTGATCTCGCGGGCAACCGATTCGACGAAAGAGAGATCGGCGTCGCCGCGATCGGTAGGTGGAGTGCCTACAGCAACAAAGATTACCGAACTGGCACGTACGGCCTCGCGCAGATCGTCGGAGAACTGCAGGAGATGCCCGCGGTGACGGCCCAATAATTCGGGCAGGAATTTTTCGTGAATGGGGATTTGACCGTTCTTGAGAGCGGCCAGCTTGCGCTCATCGTTGTCGACGAGCACAACCTCGTGGCCGAGGTCGGCGAAGCAGGCGCCCGCAACCAATCCCACGTATCCAGAACCGACGACGGCGATCCGCATTTCAGACTCCCTAGATTAAAGATCCTCGAACAAATACTGCTTCGGAGGTTTCCCTATTGGTTCTACAAGAGGAAGCAAGAAAGACAACTTGGAGAAGCGTTCCGGGACATCGCAATATCTGTAAATTCTAACATTGTTAACTATCTTGGGAAGCGAAGATGAGGGCTGGCGAGCGGCTTTAGGATTGTCCTTTCTACCGTTTTGGGCGTGGCCGGGCCAGTGGCGGAACGATCCGGGGGTGAGCGGAGCCTTCCGTGAGCCGTGCGAGTGGGCGCTGAAGGGGTCGAGTGTGATATTGACAACCCCGGTCTTTGGGTTGAAACTCCGCTAAAGAAACACATTCTCAGCCGAGTTTTTCGCATGCGAGATCAGCCGATTCCGGCGCCCAAGATTCCGGATAGCCCTGCTGCCGAGCCGTCTCCGCCGCACGACCCGGTCGTTGGAAGTGCAGGGGGAAGCGTTCAAGCGGAGCTGGCGGCGCTCGCCGCGCAATTTGCAGCGCACGCTGGAGGCACTTTCTCGCCGGAATTTTCTGCCAGTCTGGCACGGGAAATTGTGCTCAACGAAATCGTCGAGCAAGCTTGTCTGGCGACCGGTGCGACCGGAGCCGCCATCGTTTTGGCCAGGGACGGCGAGATGGTTTGCCGCGCCTCCACAGGAAACACGGCTCCAGAGCTGGGCGCCAGGCTGGACGACAAGCCGGGGGTTTCGCGCGAGTGCATGCGTACTCATCGAGTGCAGCGATGCGACGACGCGGAGGCGGATCCCCGGGCGGACATCGAAGCGTCGCGCAGTCTTGGGGTGCGTTCGGTGATGGTGTTGCCTTTGTTGCGCCAAACGGAGTTAGTTGGTTTGCTCGAAGTTTTTTCCACGGAAGTTGCAGCCTTCGGGGAGCGCGACGAACATACGCTGCAGGTCCTGGCGCAACGCATACTCAAGAGCCTGGAGCCTGTCCCGGTGGCCGTACCGGTCAAAGCTCCTCCGGTTCCGCTTGCGCCGTTTGCGCGGTCGTTTGCGCAAAGGAGCGCCGACGTGAACGGCCCGTCGGATGGTCCGCGTTTGGGGGAAGGCCAGAGGAAAGTGGGTTCGGGGCGAACGATCGAAGTGCTGACCTGGGCATTGGGCTTGGCTGTTCTGGCTTGTGCGCTGTTGCTCACGGTCCGCGTGTCGCAGCGTTTAGGCTGGCTGAAAGAGAGTGCCCACCAACATCCCGCAAGAGCGACGTCTGCCAAGGCCGGTGTAACGGGAGCGGCTCCCCAAGGCGAAGGTGTGACCGCCGATCCGGCTGGGCCAAAATCGCCGGGCGTTTCGGTGAGTGACATGGCCGACAAGTCCCGACTGAGTAACGGAGCAGAATCTTCTGCACAACCGGCTACCTCGCACAAGCCGAGCTCCGACGATTCGGCTCTTTCAGCCGGGGGGCTAATGGTTTACGAGGATGGCCGGGAGGTATTTCGCATGCCGGCCGCCCGAGGTGGTGCAGAGTCGCCTGACCAGGGCCAAGGATCAGCCGTTAAACCGGCGTCGTCAGTGGAGCCGGCGACACGAGCGGAGTTGTCAGGGGAAACTGCCGAGAATGGCTTGACGCACCGCGTGGAACCGGAGTATCCCGAGGAAGCACGCCGCCAGGGGATTCAGGGCGCAGTGGTGTTGAACGTGAACATTGATCCGGATGGCGCGGTTCAGGAAATTAAATGGGTGAACGGGCCGCCTCTGCTGGCTCAGGCAGCGACGGATGCGGTCAAACAGTGGCGATTCAAGCCGCAGACGGCGAACGGCCATCGAGTGGCGATGAAGACGATGGTCACGCTCAATTTCAGACTGCCGCGCTGAACTTCTCAACGACGCAGAGCGGAATAATAATCCCAAGAATAATGAAGAGGGGACGGAGGAATTTCTCCACGATCACATCGCATTTTTGCGAACTGTGAGTTGAGCGGAAGATGCGGTCCTGGCGGTAGGGGGTAGCGGAAGCGCCGGGCCGGTTCTCAAAGAAGTTCCGGAAAGAGCCGAGGGTGGGCGATGTGCGCTCTTGCCCAGAACGTGCAGCAGCACTTCGACACGGCTGGAGACACCCAGTTTGTCAAAAATGCGGAACAGGTAGTTCTTCACCGTATGTTCCGTGAGCGACAGGCGGTGCGCGATCTGGCGATTGGTGAGGCCTTCAGCGACGCAGCGGACAACATCAATTTCGCGGGCGGAGAGCAGGGTGTTCGCGGCTCCGGGGAAGTTTGCGAAGCTGGGCTGCGCTATAGCTTCAAGGATGAACTGCAGTTCGCGGCTGTTGGCCCAAACTTGGCCGAAATGCACGCATTGAATACACTTGGCGAGCGAGCGGAAAGGTTCTGTCCGGCAGAAGATGCCTTGTGCGCCAGCGCGGAAGGCCTCAGTCACGGCGGTTTTTTCAGAGGTATCAAGAAGCGTGATGACGCGGGTGGCTGGCGATTGGGCGCGAATCTCGCGGACTGCTTCAAAGCCTCCCGCAGCATTTTCGCCAAGCTTCGCGCTGATCAGCGCCACCTGTGGCTTTTCGCGTTTTACCAGCGCAAGAATAGCGGCGACCGTAGGGGCGCACTCAATTACCTCGAATTGACCGTCGCGGGCCAACGCCTCCACCAGCAGCTGAGTGCTCATGGATGTGCTGTCAGCCGCCAGAACGCGGAGCAGGTCCGGACGGGAGAACGAGGACAGATAAACCATATGGGAACCTGGTGCTGCGGCTGAAGGGAGGGCCGCTTTGGGACAGCGGCTGTCCACAGTTGGGAACTAGAATAAAGACAGTTGGAATTGGAGTAAATGGCACGACCGGGCGATTCGCCGCGGCGGTTCGGCAGAGACTTTAGGCTCTCCACTTTTCGCCTCTTGCAGGAATTTTCACAGGAAGGATAAGATCGCGATCAAGGAAACAGGATGGGGAAACCTCCCCATCGGTCGTATTCTGAGTTACCCTCCCCTATACATCAAGATGGTTCCCAGGAGTGGCGAAACGCCAGGCTAGGGTGCCGAATTGTTCGATAACCCATGTTTGGGCAAAGGTGATTGCGAGTTATGGCTGGCGTAACCTATCGGGCTGATGCCGACGGCGGAGACTCGGGACCTGCGACCCTACCCATGGATGCCGATTGGCGGCGTGAGCTCCATTGGTATGCGATCCGTACCCGTTCGCGTCACGAGAAGATGGTGGCGGAGCAACTGGAGAAGCAGGGAATTGAGAGCTTTTTGCCGCTGGTAAAACGGACGCGGCAGTGGAGCGACCGCACCAAAGAAGTCGAACTGCCGGTGTTCTCGGGATACAGTTTCGTGCGCATGATTTTTTCGTCGGCAGCGCGGCTGCGGGTGCTGCAGACCCACGGCGTGGTTGGATTCGTAGGTCCCAACAACCTGGGGGCGGCGATTCCCGATAGCGAGATTCAAGATGTTCGAACCTTGCTGACGAGCAACGTCCGCTTCGAAGAGCGCCCATTTCTGCGGGTCGGACAGCGGGTGCGAATTCGGGGGGGATCGCTGGACGGAGTCGAGGGCATTCTGGCCGCCCACGAAGAAGATCAGAGCCTGGTGATTTCGGTGACCTTGATTCAACGATCGTTGTCGGTGCGAATTCAGGGTTATGAGGTTGAACCTGCCTGAGTTTTTTCCGTTGAAGGGTCCAGAGCCGGCACCTGGCACGAGCCGGTCGCAGGGGCAGTGAGCAGTCGTACAATCGAACGACGAAGTGATACATCGGCGCGGTAGGGCTAAGGGGGATCAGGCATGTTTTTGAAATTTTATGGGTTGAAGGAACAACCCTTCGGAGTCACGCCCGACCCGAGGTATTTGTATCTCAGTCCCGCCCATCGCGAGGCTCTGGCGTCGTTGTTTTACGGCATTGAAGTCGGACGGGGATTCCTGGCCCTCATCGCCAAACCCGGCATGGGTAAGACGACGCTGCTGTTTCATCTTCTGGAAAAATTCCGCAGCTCGGCAAAGACCGCGTTCCTGTTCCAGACGCAATGCACTTCGCGGGAGTTTATGCGGTTTCTGCTGGCCGAACTGGGATATGACACAGCCGATCACGATTTCGTGAAAATGCATGAGGAATTTAACAAGCATCTGCTGCGCGAGGCGCGAGCGGGCAACCGGTTCATCGTGGTGGTGGACGAAGCGCAGAATCTTGATCCATCGGTGCTTGAGACCATCCGTTTGCTCTCGGATTTTGAGACCCCGCGAGCCAAACTTCTTCAGATCGTGCTGGCCGGACAGCCCGAACTGGCGGACAAACTAGCCAGCCGGAACATGGCCCAGTTGCGGCAAAGAATTTCGCTGGTGAGCGGTCTCAAGCCACTTTCGCTGCAGGACACGCGGAACTATATCCAACACCGTCTGCGCGTGGCCGGTTATGCGGGTGGGAGCCTTTTTACCCCGCAAGCGCTGGCGGATACCGCTGACTTCACCGAAGGCATCCCGCGGAATATCAACAACTTCTGTTTTAACGCGATGTCTCTGGCGTGTGCGATGCGGCAGCCGACCATCGACGCGGCGATCGTGCGTGAAGTGATCTCTGATCTCGACATCTCTCAACACGTGACTCAGCCCCGGCCACCGGAGCGATCGGTGGCGCGGATGGCGACGGGTACAGAAGACGGCAGCGCCGGCTATGAATGGCCGTCACCCCGGCCGGTAGACACTCTTGCGCCGGTCACGGGAAAGCCGGCAGAGGTTGCTCCTGGAACTGTCCCACGAAGGAAGGGAAAAGGTGAATCGTTGACCCCGACAGAGGCGCGCGCGTTTCTGGAGCAGGTCACGCGGTCTCTGAAGGGCGGGCAGTCTTAGGGGCAGATTGGTTGGTCTGAGCCGGCCTGTGGAGGCTTGGACTTAATCTATGGCTTGGGGGGAACGACGTAGTTGATGGAGACTTTGGTCACTAGGGCATGCGGCCTCTTGTGGCAGTTTGTGAGCTTTCGTAGTCTTTGGCATTATATTAGCGCAGCCTTTCGGTACCGTTCGTAAAGGCGTGCAGTACGTTCCTCCCCTGCGATATCCCCCACTAGAGCTCGATAACCCCCAATTGGGCAGATCGTTAGAAGTGTATCGAGTGAGTCTTTGGTTTGAACGGGTCCAAGAAATGGGACTCAGAGGGCGGAGCTGTAACCGCTGCTTCGCGCCGAGCCATTTCGCCAACCTCGAGGCCCGGGACCCCGGATAAGACAAATTGAGTCGGAGAGGTGATTATGAACAGCAATTTCTTGTTAGACGAAAACCCGGTTGCCGCCGGTGATCCGCACGACGGGGCTGCGAGCGCGGAGTTGGCGGCTGCCGAGAAATTAGAACCGGGGTCGAGGCCGACGCTGCGCAGCCAGCGCGCCGCCGCCGAGGTTCTCGCGATCAGGCAGGCGCTGCAGGAAACCGGGTGGAACCGCAAGCGGGCGGCAAAACTGCTGAGCATCAGCTACCGCGGCTTGCTGTACAAGCTGCGGCAGCACAGCATCGTTCCGCAGTCCGACCGGCCGGCGTAGGCTGACGAGCGCTGGAAGGCGGTTTCCGCCTACAATGAGTGCCAGAAGAGCCGCAAGGGGAGTAAACCATAAATGAGCCGCAACTTTGAGTTGTTACAAAATCTAGGCAAGGAAGTGCTGCTGGACGCGCCCGCGGTGGTCGCTGCCATTGATCAGAAGCAACGCCAGCAGATGCCCGAGCAGGTGGCGGCGAAAGAGCCGCAGCTGAAGTTGGAGCCGAAGGAGCGGGAAGAACTTACAAAACTTGCGCAGCGCATTTTTCTACAGCCCGGCGCGGAGGCTCCCCGCGTGGTGGTGTTCGCGGCGAGCGAGTCAGGGAACGGATGCAGCTCTATCTGTGCGTGTGCGGCGGAGTTGCTGGCCGGGCAGGTTACGGGTTCCGTTTGTCTGGTGGATGCGAATCTGCGCCACCCTGGATTGCACGACCAGTTTGCAGTGGAGAACAAATTTGGCTTGGCGGACGCTCTGCAGGGTTCTGAACCGCTGCTGAACTTTGTCCGTGCGATGTCCCGTCCCAACCTGTGGCTGGTGACTTGCGGATCGTCTCCCGAAGCTGCTCTGCCTCTGCTGAGTTCCGACCGCATGCGTCAACGCATCTCGGAGTTGCGATCCGGGGTCGACTATGTTCTGATCGATTCCTCGGCCATGAATGTTTCCAACGACGCGACCGCACTGGCCGCTGCGGCGGACGGTGTAGTGATGGTATTGAAAGCGAACTCGTCACGTCGTGAAACCGTCCGTAAGGCGGTACAAGATATGCAGGCTGCTCACATCCGCGTACTGGGTGCAGTGTTGAATCAGCGAACCTTCCCCATTCCGGAGTCGATCTATAACCGGCTGTGAGCGCAAAAACCAGAAGGAGCATGTGGTTTTACCCGGATTTCTGCGGTTTCGCCCTAAGAGAGAACAAGAGAAAAATGTTTGAGAATCTGCGAGCTGATTTTAAAGCCGCCAGCACTCACCGCGCGCTGGAGCGGGGATGGCGCGTCTTGATCCGGAGAGAGACCAAGGCGGTAGTGCAGTACCGGTTTTCGCACTGGGTTCATACCTTGCGCATTCCGGTGATTCGCCAGATTCTGATGATCGTGGCACTGCTTTGGCAGCGCTGGATCCAGATCGTTCTGGCGGGTGTCATCATTTCACCGGACGCGGAAATTGGCCCCGGGATGGTTCTGCACACTGCCTACGGACTGCAGATCGCACCTACGATCATCGGCTCGGGATGCACCTTCAATTCCCAGGTGCTGATCGGCACGGGAGTAAAGAGCATTGGCGACAACTGCTACTTTGGGCCTGGCTGCAAAGTCATTGGCGAGGTAAAGATCGGAAATAACGTGCTGGTGGTCGCCAACAGCGTGGTTCTGACCGATGTGCCGGATAATACAACCATCATGGGCGTGCCGGCGCGGATCAAACTGCCCGGCGGCCGGCTTCGAAAGATGCCCTGGAAAACCATGGAAGCCAGGAAGAACGAAGTCAGAGGAAATGAAGCCAGCAAGAACGACGCCAAGACGAATCTCCCAAAGACAAGTGGGATGCAGACGAATGCCGTAAAGACGGGTGGAGTAAAGACGAACGGCGCCAAGACGAACGGCAACGGCACAACCACGAGCAGCCCTGTGGCCGACGGAATCAAAACAAAGCTGGAACCGCAACCCAAGCCGCAACCGCAGCGGCAGGATCTCAGCGCGTAGACGACAGAGCCGGGGGAACGCAGACTTGGACTTCGCGTGGACAGAAGAGCAGGCCGCATTTCGCAAGGAAGTCATCCGCTTTGCCCAGCAGGAATTGAACGACGATCTCATCCGACGGGATGAGGAGGAAGAGTTTTCCAGAAGTCATTGGAAGAAGTGCGCCGAGTTTGGCATCCAAGGACTTCCGGTGCCGCAGGAATACGGCGGCGGTGGCGCGGACATTCTTACGACGGTGTGCGCCCTCGAGGCTCTGGGCTATGGCTGCCGCGACAACGGCTTTCTGTTTTCCCTGAACGCCCACATGTGGACGACGGAAATCCCCATCATGACGTTCGGCAGCGAGGCGCAGAAGCGGCGCTATCTGCCCAAACTGATCAGCGGGGAATGGATCGGGCTGCACGCCATGACGGAGCCCATGTCGGGTTCGGATGCCTACAGTCTTCGAACCCGGGCGGAGCGCAAAGGTAACTGCTATGTGTTGAATGGCACCAAGACATTCATCACCAACGCCGCGCATGGCGACCTGTTTATTATCTTCGCGAACGTAGACCCTGCGAAGGGGGCGAACGGGGTCAGCGCGTTTCTGGTGGAAAAAGGCACGCCCGGGCTGATCGTCGGCCAGAAGCTGCAGAAGATGGGACTGCGCACCTCCCCTATGGCCGAGGTAGCGCTGGTGGACTGTGCAATTCCGGCGGAGAATCTGCTCGACAAAGAAGGCGCAGGTCAGGCTATCTTCACCGCTTCGATGGAATGGGAGCGCACCTGCATTCTGGCCAGCCACTTGGGCATGATGCAGAGGGTGCTTGAAACCTGCGTGAAGTATGCCCGGGAGCGCAACCAGTTCGGCCAGCCGATCGGCAAGTTTTCCGCAATCGGCAATATGATCGCCGACATGGATGTGCGCCTCGAGACCAGCCGGCTGGTTCTCTACAAGGCGGCCTGGCTGAAGAGCCAGGGCAGACATCCACTGCGTGAAACCTCAATTGCGAAACTCTACGTAAGCGAGGCTTGTGTGCAGAGTTGTCTGGACGCCATTCAAATCCACGGCGGCTACGGCTACATGACCGACTTCCAGATCGAACGGGAATTGCGGGATGCGATCTCGGGCAAGATTTATTCCGGGACGTCCGAGATTCAGAGGGTGATCATCGCGGGTTTGCACGGGTTGTAAGGCAGTGGTCAGTGGTCAGTGAGAATCTCGCGAGGACGCTAGAATCATCAGATAAATGGACCTGAGCAACAAACTGCCTACCTCTGGGGCTAAAGCTCGCGTCTTTTCTCGGCCTGGACGGCACGGCTGAAAGCCGTGCCGTTCCCAAAACATTTATGAGAGACCTTCTGACCGCTGACCGCTAATCACAGACCACTCCACTTTTATTTTATGGTTTACGTACTGCAACAGCTGCTGAGCGCGAGCGCGGCCCGGTATCCGGAAAAGGCGGCGGTGTGGGCGCGCGGCCGGAGCATCAGCTATCGCGAATTGGACGAACGGTCGAATCAGCTGGCGCACCTGCTGATGCAGGGCGGAGTGCGTAAGGGCGATCGTGTCGGCTTGTTCTTTCCGAAGTGTGTCGAGTCGATCATCAGCATGTTTGGGGTGCTGAAGGCGGGAGCAGCCTACGTGCCGCTCGACCCGCAGGCGCCGGTGGATCGTATCGGGTACATCATTGGCAATTGTGGAATCAAGGTGCTGATCACGCAGGACGAACGGCGCCGCTCGCTGGATGCAGCTACGCGGGAAGCTCTTGAGGCGTGTGTGGTCATCGACGAAGCCCGGGAGTCGGGCAAGGGGACCGGCGTGGTTCCATGGCCGGCGTTGATGGAGTACCCGGCGTCGCATCCGCCTGTGGTCACTCTGACGGAAACCGACCTGGCTTATATTCTCTATACCTCAGGTTCGACGGGGCGGCCGAAAGGCGTGATGCTGTCGCACCAGAACGCTTTGACTTTCGTTGAGTGGTGTGCGGACAAGTTTCAGATCACGCACGAAGATCGGCTCTCAAATCATGCTCCCCTGCACTTTGATCTTTCGGTGTTCGATGTGTACAACGCCATTGAGGCGGGCGCCACGGTTTACCTGGTCACCGAGGAAACTGCTTTGTTCCCCACGACGCTGGCGAAATTCATCGAAACTCATCGGATTTCGGTGTGGTATTCCGTGCCCTCGGCGCTGGTGCTGCTTCTGCTGCATGGGGATCTAAAGGCTGAGAGACTGCCGCACCTGCGGACGGTCCTGTTTGCGGGCGAAGTCTTCCCCATGAAATACCTCAAACAGCTTGCGCAGCTCCTACCCGCAGTAGAGTTGGATAATCTCTACGGTCCCACCGAAACAAACGTTTGTACCTATTACAGAGTTGACCGCGAGCGCCTCGCCAGCATGGATAAACTACCGATCGGAATCGCCTGCGAGAACACTGAAGTGTTCGCGGTCAACGACAAGGGCGAGATTGTAACCCGGACCGGCGAGAGTGGAGAGCTTTACGTTCGCGGTCCATCGGTGACTTGCGGGTACTGGGGCGATGTGGAAAAGACCCGGCAGATGGTTGTGCCCAACCGCTTTCAGCCTAACTTTGAAGAAAAGGTGTACCGCACCGGCGACCTGGTTACGCTCGGCGAAGATGGCAACTACTACTTTGTGGGACGCCGCGACAGCATGATCAAGAGCCGGGGTTACCGCATTGAACTGGGAGAAATCGAAAGCGCGCTGCTCAGCCATCCTGCGGTACGCGAAGCGGTTGCCATTGCCGTGCCTGACGAGGTGGTGGGGAACCGGATCAAGGCGATTGTCGCGGCCCATAATCGGGATGCAATCCAGTCGGCCGAACTCCAGCAGTATTGTGCTAAACGGATTCCGAAATACATGATTCCTGAGATCATTGAATTCCGCGAGAGCCTGCCCAAGACTTCTACCGGCAAGGTGGATCGCGTAGGGCTGTCGCAGGAGAACCTGCCTCTCGCGGTATAGTGGGCAAAGCGGCACAGGCCGCCAACCTTTTTGACAGTTCAGTACTCACATTTCAATTCCACACGGGGGACCAGCAGCAAATGGCAACGGAAGAAACTACGATTAAAGATCAGATACGCCAGTTCGTTTGTGAGGAACTCGCCGGGGCCAAGGGGATCACCGTTGTGGGCGACAACGAATCGCTGATTGAGAACGGAGTTGTCGATTCGCTGGGAATTTTCCGCCTAGTAACTTTTCTTGAGGAAAGCTTTGGAGTGAAGATCGGCGACGAAGAAATCAGCGCCGAGAATCTGCGGAGCGTGGACATGATTGAGCAGTTCGTGCTGCGCAAGAGCGGAAGATAGCGAACCGTGTACCCCCGTCCGTTGCTTTTGAGGACTTCAGTTCGGTTTTAAACAGATTCACTCTCGATTTTAACCAAGCTCGAACCTAACGAGCGCCGATAACTCATCCCTCGCATTCTGTTAAGCCCCGGTGTAGTGCTGCAAGTCTCTCCCCACCGTTGTTCTTGATCGCCCCTGAAACCACATCCGTTGTATGCTTGCGCATGGCCGTCTGAACTGGCCATGGGAGCCTGATTCTTGTCTACAGTTCCCAGCAGACATATTCCATCCATGTCTCCCGACAGCCAATCCGCTGCCCAGAAAATTCCTTTGGCCGCAAGTGAAGCATCACAACCCGCCGCGAACCCTCCCATGGAATGGAACGAGACGAGGGTTGAATATCCATCGCACAAGTGCGTTCACGAGTTAGTTTCGGAGCGAGCAACGCAATCTCCCGACTCGATTGCCGTAATTCACGGCGAGCGGCGATTCACATTCCGGGAATTGAACGAGCGGGCTAATCAGTTGGCGGATTATCTGCGCGAAAAGGGAGTGGGGAAGGATGTACCGGTTGGCATCTGCCTCAGGCGCTCCGTCGAACTGACGGTTGCGCTGCTCGGGGTGATGAAGGCTGGGGGCGCTTGTTTGCCGCTCGATCCCGATTATCCCTGCGAGCGCTTGGCATATATGCTGGAGGATTCTCAGGCGCGAGTTCTCCTGACTCAAGCCGGGTTGGTTCGGTCGTTGGTAGGGTCCAGGCCAGACGTGGTGAATCTCACCTCGGACTGGAGAATTCTCGAAGATCGCAGTCTCGAGAATCCTTCACGCAAATCCGACCCGGAAACTTTGGCGTATGTGATCTATACCTCGGGATCGACCGGGCAGCCGCGCGGGGTAATGCTTGGGCATCGCGGCCTGGTGAATCACCACGCGGCTGCGATCCAGCTCTATGATCTCAAGCCGACGGATCGGACTCTGCAGTTTTCTTCGCTTAGCTTCGATATTGCCATCGAAGAGATTTTTCCCACCTGGATTGCAGGCGGAACTGTGGTGCTACGCACCGATGACATGCCTCTGGCCGGAGCCGGATTCCTGCAGTGGATTCGGCAGCGCGCGATTACGGTGCTCGATCTGCCCACGGCGTATTGGCACGAACTGGTGCGGGAGTTGACGGAGTCTGGAGAAAGCCTGCCGAAAAGCTTGCGCTTGTTGATCGTGGGCGGAGAAAAAGCTTCGGCTTCAGCGTTTGCCTCGTGGCTCAAGTGTGGTGGAGGCCGGGTGCGCTGGATCAACACGTATGGGCCTACCGAGACCAGCATCATTGTGACCTCGCACGAGCCGGATTTGTCCCAACCCATCCCTGAGAATTTGCCGATCGGGCGTCCCATTGCCAATACTCGGCTCTACATTTTGGACGAGCAGCGAAAGCCCGCCCCCGTGGGTACTCCGGGAGAGCTTTACATCAGCGGACCTGGGGTCGCCCGCGGGTACCTGGGCCGACCAGAACTAACGGCGGAGAACTTTGTGGCTGATCCGTTTAGCGGCGAACCGGAAGCGCGGATGTACAAGACCGGAGACCTGGTTCGTTACCGGAGTGATGGCAACATCGAGTTTCTGGGGCGAGCCGACTTCCAAGTGAAGATCCGGGGTTTTCGCGTGGAGCTGGGAGAAATCGAAACTGCCCTGGAAAAACATTCCGGTGTCGCCGAGGCCGTGGTGGTAGCTCACGAAGGGAGTGGCGAAAAGCGATTGGCGGCTTATGTGATCGGGTCGCGTCCCAGGCCGAGCGGGCTCGAGCTTAGCAAATATCTAAGAGAGCGGCTGCCGGAATACATGGTCCCGGCCGATTTTATTTTTCTGGAAAGCATGCCCCTGACCCCGAATGGCAAAGTTGACCGGCGCGCATTGCCGCTGCCGGAGAGCCGCGGGGTTGAAAGACGAGAAGATTTTGTCGCCCCTCGCGACCAGTTCGAGTCAGCCATGAGCCGGCTGTGGGAACAAGTTCTGGGGAAGCGGCCGGTCGGGGTACGCGACAATTTCTTTGAGCTGGGCGGGCATTCGCTGGCCGCGGCGCGGCTGACCGGGCTGGTGGAAAAAGAGTTTGGCAAGAAATTGCTTCTGACTGATCTTGTGCAGGCGTCTACGGTCGAAGAACTGGTTGCGATGGTGCGGCTGGACGCGCCCTCCGCCGCGCGGTCGGCGGTGATTGCTCTGCAGCCTCTCGGATCGAAGCCTCCGTTCTTCTTCGTGCATGGACTTGGGGGCAGCGTTCTTCGCTTTCGCGACCTGGCGCGTCATATGGCCCCGGATCAGCCATTTTTTGGCATACAGGCCCAGGGATTGGATGGTGCCCAGCCCTGCCTGCACAATGTAGAAGACATGGCGGAGCTTTACCTCAAGCATCTTCGGTCATCCCAGCCGGAAGGGCCGTATTACCTAGGAGGCTATTCCTTCGGGGGTTATGTGGCGGTGGAAATGGCGCGGCGGCTGCTAGCGCAAGGCGATGAAGTGAGGGCACTGGTTCTTCTCGATACCTACGCCGGCGGATCGAAATCACTGTTAGGACGTTTTCTTTCGCTTTCAGGGGCGCAGAAGTTTGCGTATTTGAAAAGACGAGTCAGACGCTATCAAAAAGGACTCAGCAAGCGGATCCAGTTTCTCTTTCTTCCCCGCGCGGTCAAGCAAGTACGCAGAGCGTGTGCCGCCGCGGAGCTTAGCTATCAGCTAAGGCCCTACCCGGATCGAATCCTGTTATTCCGCGCCGGCGAAAAAGGCCTGCGTGGTTTAGAAGAGCCCGGGGAAGGATGGCAGAAATTCGCAACCGGCGGTCTCGAGGTTCACGAGCTTGACGGCGATCATGGCAACATCCTGAACGAACCTAACGTGCAGTTCCTGGCCACAGAACTTCGTCTGTGCCTGGAGCGTGCGCAATCCGAGCATTCGCAGCCGGGCACCGCTGGGGAGCTCTTGCGGCAACCTGACCTGCAGTTGAACTGACTGCGGTCCATTTCCTTCGCATTCATATGAACCCAACGAAAGCTCCAATGGAAGTCGAAATAAAAGACGCTGCAATGCCACACTCCGGGCGTATCAAGAGCGCGCAGACCGTGCTTGAGGCCTTTTCTGCCGGCGAATCGTCTGCCATGGAACGGCCTGCGGATAGTGACGACAAACGTCTTTTCGACCGGGAGTTTCTGGTGCGAACGTTTCGCATGTGGTTCGCCAAGGGCGGACTGGCGGTGATCGATTACGGGCTTATTTCCGGATCGAATTTTCTACTGGGAATTCTGCTCGCCCGCTGGTTGACTCCGTCCGAATATGGGGCATACGCCTTAGCGTTCAGTTTTTTTATTCTGGCGGGCTTTCTCTATCAGTCTCTGCTTTTGGAGCCGTTGTCGGTTTTTTCGGGCACACTCTTTCGCGACAATATTCGCGGCTACCTCAGGACCACGCTATCGATCCACTGGGCGCTCTCGCTTGTCATGTGTCTGGTGCTCACCGTGGCCGCGGTGCTCACGTTCGTGGTGGGACATTCGCCGCGGCTGGCGATTGCGCTGGCGGGCATGACCATCGCAACCCCGTTTCTAATGGCTCACGGATTGGCGCGGCGAAGCTTCTATTTGAAATTGATGCCTGGACCGGCGGCGTTCGGCTCGATCTTTTATTGCGTTTTTGTGACTGGCGGAGTCTTCGTAGTTTTCCACCTGGGAAAGCTCTCGTCATTTAGCGCTTTCCTGCTCATGGGATTTGCCGCGCTGATCACCAGCGTGGTCATGATCTACCAGTTGAACGTGGCGCTGGCCCCGGCGACCGGGCGTCCCGGGCTGCGCGCGACCTGGGGAAAGCATTGGGAGTATGGCCGCTGGGCGCTGGCTACGTGCGTTGTAGGCTGGATTCCGAACTACATCTACATTCCCCTGGTCAGCAGTTTTTCGGGAATGGCGGTGGCGGGGGAACTGCGTGCCTTGATGAATCTCGCGGCGCCGGTGCTGCAAACCTACGCCGCGCTCTCCATGTTGTTCTTGCCCTACGCGGCCCGAGTTCAACATCGCAAAGGCCGTCAGGGGGCCACGGTCCTGTCGCGGCGGCTTGCATTTGTGTTTGTTGGAGGATCGCTGGCCTATTGGGCGGTTCTGATTCCTTTGAAGCAGCCGCTGTTTCATTTTCTGTACAACGGAAAGTATATGGAGTCGGCGTATCTGATCCCATTGTTTGCCTTGGAAACCACGATCTGGAGTGCGAGCCTGGGGCCGGCGATTCTGCTGCGCGCGATGGAATCTCCGCGATCCCTGTTCATTGCCAATGGAGCCGCAAGCGTGATCGCTCTCCTTGTGGGAATTCCGGCCACCCGGTATTTCGGTCTGCGGGGAGTGATTGGCAGCATGATTGGCGCCAACCTGCTTTATGTTGTGGTCGCCTTCATCCTCTTCGGACGCAAGGTGGCGACGCAGGTATTCGAAACCAAGCAGCCACAAACCTGAAGACGACGGAGGGTGACCGTGGTTGTGGACTTTCCTCTCTATCGAGCTGTGGACTTTTCCCTCTCTCGATCGCGAGATCAAATTAGCGAATTTCAGCGGATAAGGACTTTTGACACTAGGGGCATTCGGCCCCTTGCAACAATCTACATTCCCGTATAACCTCCCAACAGTCAATGGACACGCGCCTTAGATGGACCCCGGCGCGCTGGCTCCCCCCCTAGGCACAAGCAACTTCAACTTTTACTTAACTAACGCAATCGTTTGGAAGCAACATCCATTGGTGTTGCCGGCTGGTTTCGCTCGGCCAGTGTTCCCAGCTTTCTTGAAGGGATGGGACCCAGAGGGCGGAGCTGTATTAAAGCGTTTGATGGTCAAGCTTAGAAGTTAACCCGAAAGGGTTTAGGCCAAACGGGTGAGGCAAATTTTGTGGCTTGCGTTCTGTATCGCGGAATAGAATACCGCAGGCTGAAATTGCTGACGAAAGCTCGAACCCACTTCGCAGCTCAAGTGGAGAAGGAATTCTCATGATCATGATGAAGACGAACCCGAAGGCGGGAAGGACGTGGTCACTAGCAAGCGTGTGGCTGCTGGTGAGCGCGATTCTGTGCGGGGCACAAACTGTTCCGCAACCAACCCCAGTCAGCGAAAACGCAACCGCCTCCGCGGCGGACACCAAGGCGATGCCTAAGAGCGACGCACAATTTCAGACTCGGAATCCACGCTATACCATCCGCGCCGCCGACACCTTCGACGTTAACTTTGAGTTGAGTCCCGAGTTCAATCAATCGGTTACGGTGCAGCCCGACGGTTTCATCACCTTGAAGGGGGTTGGCGACGTTCACGTGGCCGGCCAGACCGTGCCCGAGCTGACGCAGACTTTGCGTAATGCCTACGACAAGATTCTCAACGACCCACTGATTTCGGTGGTGTTGAAAGATTTCGAGCGGCCGTACTTTACCGCCAGCGGACAGCTGAATCATCCGGGAAAGTATGAGCTTCGCGGAAACATAACCCTCACCGAAGGCATCGCCATGGCGGGCGGCTTTAACGGAGACGCGAAGCACTCGCAGGTTTTGCTGTTCCGGCGCGTCAATGACCAGTGGCTTGAAGCGAAAATGTTTAACGTAAAGCAAATGCTGAAAGCGGGCGATCTCGGGGAAGATCCCATGTTGCGCCCGGGAGACCAGGTGTTCGTGCCCAAGAATGCGCTGTCGAAGATCAAGCCGTTTATCCCCAACGCGGGCGTGGGCGCGTATGGAAATCTTGCCGCCCCATAGCCGATTGCTGGATCCGCTGGAGAGTTGCCGCGAGGAGAATTACTTATGACGAACAACGATTTCAATGCAGCCAAAAGCAACGGGGCATTTGTTTTTACCCTGCGGGACGTTCTGGCCGTGGGCTTCCGTCACAAGCGCGTGCTGGTGATGTGCTTCGGCGGAGTGCTGCTGGGGACGCTGCTGGCCGTGATGCTGATGCCGGCGGAATATGTGGCCCAGACCAAGATTCTGGTGAAACGCGAGCGCGTGGATCCAGTGGTCTCGCCGGAGCAGAGCATGCCGGTGCAGGCTCACGACGAAGTTACGGAAGAGCAACTGAACTCCGAGGTGGCCATCGTTGAGAGCGACGATGTGCTGCGCCAGACGGTAGTGACCTGCGGACTGCAGCACCACAAGAGCCTCGCGACCTGGCTGTTTGCCCGCAGCGAAGACCAGAAGATCGCCAAAGCGGTGGAACGGCTGCAGTCCAGCCTTAGAGTGGAGCCGGTGCGAAAAAGCGATTTGATCAGCATCAGTTACAGCTCGAGCAATCCCAAGCTTGCGGCTAAAGTGCTTTCGACTCTGGCCAACGGATACATTCAGAAACATCTCGAAGTGCACCGGCCACCGGGGCAGTTGAAGTTCTTCGAGCAAGAGACCGAGCGCTACCGCCAGGACCTGGATAAGGCGGAGAACCAGCTTAGAGAATTCGCCCAGGAAAAGGGCGGAGTAGCGCCGCTTCTGGCTCGCGACATCACTCTGCAGAAGCTGAATGACTTCAACGCGAGTTTGCAGCAGACGCGGGCTGATATGGCGGCCACGCAGAAGCGCATTCAGGATCTGCAAAAACAATCGGTCAACACTCCCGAGCGCGTGACCACGCAGGTCAGGGAGTCAGACGATGCCTCGGTCCTACAGGGGCTCAAGAGCGCGTTGCTTACCCTGGAACTGAAGCGCACGGAGTTGCTGACCAAGTATCAGCCAGGTTATCGGTTGGTGCAGGAAGTGGATAAAGAAATCGCCGACACGCGGGCTTCGATCGCCGATGAAGAGAGCAAGCCGTTGCGCGATAAAGTTACGGACCAGAACGCCACCTATGGCTGGATTGGAACCGAACTGGCGAAGGCCAAGGCGGATTACAGCGGGATGCAGGCTCGAGAAGCTGCGACCCAAGCCATTGTGAGCATGTACCAGGAGAACGCGCGGCAGTTGGAACAGAAAGATCTGACGCAGCGCGATCTCGCCCGTACCGCCAAGGCCGATGAAGATAACTATCTGCTCTATCTGCACAAGCGCGAGGAAGCGCGCATGGCGGACGCGCTGGACGAGCAACGCATCCTGAACGTCTCGATCGTGGAGAATCCGACGGTGCCGTCGCTGCCCACGGGGGATCGCTGGAAGTACGGCTTGGTGGGTATTCTGCTGGCTGCGACTTTAAGCGCGGGCGTGGTTTTTACCATGGAATATCTCGATCCGTCGCTGCGGACACCGTCTGAGGTGATGTCGGAGCTTAATATTCCGGTGCTGGCTGCGGTGCCGCAGAGAAGCGGGGACGGTGCGAAGGCGCGCACGAGTCAAAGTGGATTCGGGAATGGAAATGGCAACGGAAACGGGAATGGACATTCCTATTCTGTATTGGGAACGGTGGCTGCACAAATGAGTTCCCGGGAAGAGGATGCGAAATAGCCGGCGAAATACTTGAGAGAGGCGGCAAGCGATTCGATGTTTGTGTCTGCACACTTCATGTCTTTTCCGGAAAGCACGGGATGGGCATGTGAATTGCAATAGCGTTTTCAAATCCCCAATTGAAACTTCTCGAAGGATTTGGAGGTTCTGCCAGGTGGGTAACGATCAGCGAAAAACGCTCAAGCATTTGGTGCAGGTGCTCGATATGGTTGCGGTGCTGGTGTGCTTCGGGCTAGCAACCGTTACGGTGTCGAGGATCTTCAGCAGCCGAGTATCGCTGAGCGAATTCCTCGCCCTCAGGATCAAGATACAGAACATCATTATTTTTTCGGGGATTGTGCTCCTGTGGCACCAGGTCTTCCGAGTCTTCGATATGTACGAATCGCGGCGTCTTTCCCGCCAGAGGGATGAGGTCGCAGACATCGTCAAGGCAACTTCTTTGGGAACGGTCCTGATGTTTGGGATCGCCCTTGCCTTTCACGTGACGATGATCAATTACGTGTTCGCAGTCGTGTTCTGGGCTTCGCTGACCACTGTTATTGTGGCTGGCAGGCTGGGAGTACGCTTTGTACTGCGGCAGGTTCGGACCAAAGGCAAGAACCTGCGCAATATTCTCATCGTCGGCAGCAACGACGCAGCCGTCCAGTTCGCGCGAACGATCGAGCAGAGTCCCTGGCTGGGCTACCGCATCCTGGGCTTTGTTGACGAAGAATGGCCGGGGTTGCAGAAGCTCAAAGAGCAGGGCTATTCGCTTACCTGCAATTTCGAAGGGCTGCGGAGTTTCCTGCGCTCCAATGTTGTCGACGAAGTGGTGGTGACGCTGCCACTGCGGTCGCTGCATTCGTACGCCACCGAAATCGCGGAACTCTGCGAAGAGCAGGGAATTCTGCTGCGCGTCATCTCCAACCTGTTCGACTTGAAGCGGGCCCGCTCCAAGGCCGAGGATTTCGAAGGCCAGTCGCACATCACGCACAGCACGGGCACCATTGTCGCGGGCTGGCAGGCGGTCATCAAGTGGGTGGTGGATTTCGCCGCCTCCCTGCTGCTGGTCATCTTTTTCTCTCCGCTTTTCTTTCTTACTGCCCTGCTGATCAAGCTGACCTCGCCCGGACCGGTGTTCTTTTCGCAAGAGAGACTTGGTCTCAACAAGCGACGCTTCAAGATTTACAAGTTCCGCACTATGACCGTGGACGCGGAAAGCCGGATGAAAGAGATCGAACATCTCAACGAAGTGAGCGGACCCGTATTCAAAATCAAGAATGATCCGCGCATAACGCCGATCGGCAGGTTTCTGCGCAGCACCAGTATCGATGAACTCCCACAATTATTTAATGTTTTGAAGGGTGACATGAGCCTGGTGGGCCCGCGGCCCATGGCGGTGCGGGACTACGAGGGCTTCCATGAAGACTGGCAGCGCCGTCGCTTCAGTGTGCGGCCTGGGATAACCTGTCTCTGGCAGATTCTGGGACGGAATTCCATCCCCTTCGAACAGTGGATGGAGTTGGACCTGCAATACATCGATCGCTGGTCTCTGTGGCTGGATTTCCAGATTCTGGTCAAGACGATTCCCGCCGTGCTGAAAGGCTCGGGCGCCAGCTAACCCGCCGGAAGTCTGAGCCGGTAGAGGTTCAGTTCGGCTTACGCGCCGAGCCGGCAGAGCGGGAGATCCCTTCGGCTTCGCTCAGGGCAGGCTCTTCGCTCCGCCTGAAAAACGGCTACGCTCAGGATGACACCGCAGTGTAAGAATTTCCTGACCTAGAATCTTAAAGATGAGTTCGACACCCACACAGCTTTCGGCTCCTTCTAAGTCGCGTCTTCGCGGCACCACCATCGCGGTGTTAGCGGCCGTCGCTTTCGGGACTTTGTTCGTAATTACTACGGCCAGTGAGTTCCTCGCCGACGCGAACACGACGACTGTGATTCTGGCGGCGCTGATTTTCTTTGCTTTGTTGGTGTTTGCGGCAGCCTACGGCAGGGCGAGCAGTCAGCCGGCAAAGTGGCTTATTTTTGTGGTTTGGTGGGGGCTGCTGGTTTCGGAAGAAGTATTTTCCTATCGCAGCGACATCGCCGGCGGCTCCTCTTTCGCGACTGGAGCCTACGACCAGGCGGTACTCTGGATTGTCGCGCTGCTCGGACTGCTCATCATCCTTCTGAAATATCCCCAATCCCTGGGCGGCCTGTTTCAGGGTGACTACAAATGGGTCACCTGGATCACCCTCGTCAGCGTTGTTTCCTGCGCCTACTCTCCGAACCCGGCGTTCTCGTTTGCCTGGGCCTTCAAGCTCGCCCTGGTGGTGCTGGTTGTGCACATTTGCTACCAGCAGATCTCGGGTATGGACGACCTGCGTGATTTCTTTAACATCACCGTCTGCGGATTTTTCATTCTGGTTCTCGCGCCCACGCTGCGTTCCATCTTCGAGCCAGATCCCCTCGGAACATACGGATCGGGGGTGCTCGAGCAGCGCTTCCGCGAAGCGCCGACGGAGATTTCGGGAATCGCTGGCCTGTTGGCGATCTTGTGTCTCATGCTCTACGCGCCGGGAAAGCGGCGGTGGCCGCTGTGGATCGGAGCTGCGGCCCTGATCATCATGGTGGTGGCAGGGGGAAAAACCGGAATCATCGCCGGAATCTTTACCGGAATCCTCTTCTACGGCCTGCAAAAGCGCTTCAAGGCGGTCCTGATCTTCACCGCAGTTGCCGCCATCCTGTTGACCCTCGCGCTTAAGTACACTCCTTTGGCCGATTACATGGCCAATTACTCCGAGCTGCAACAAGGCGCCACGTTTACCGGCAGGACCGATCTGTGGGCGTTCGTGATGCCTTATATCCTTCAGAAACCCATTACGGGCTATGGCTTCAATGCCTCCCGCTTCGTCGCCGTTGCCCACCCCGATACACCGTTCGCCAGCACCCACATGCACAACAGTTTGCTCGAAGCCACATACAACAACGGGATCGTCGGCCTGATCCTTATTCTGATGGTGCAATTTGTGATCGTGCGGAACCTGTGGCGAACCATTCGTGCCGCCCCCACTCCTGAGATTCGCTATATCGCGGTGGGCTGCCTGGCGGCGTTCGTCAACCTGTTCATCAACGGGATGTTCAACGCCACCTTTGGAGGACGTCCGGACGCGTCTTACATGATTCTGATCGCACTGGTCGTGGTCAGCATGCGTCTGGTGCAGATGTCGAAAACCACGCCCGCCTGTGCTTCGAGTTAGTTTTCGAGACCGAGTTTCCCCCGACTTTAGATTAGAGGAGAAACGTGCCCACACTGCGCAAAGTTCGCCACAGAATTGCAAAGAGTCCAGTGCATACGCCGCTGGCGTGGATTCGCCATCGCAGCCTAATTCCGGCGGACGTTTTTGTGGCTTCCTATCCGAGATCCGGCAACACCTGGCTGCGGTTCATGCTGTTCGAGATTCTGGTTGGCCAATCTCCGTCATTCAATCACGTCGATAAAGTGGTCCCCGATATCGGGAAGCAGGACAAGGCCTCGCCGGTGCTTCCGAAGCGCGGCCGGCTGATCAAGACCCACGAGCCTTTTCGCCCGGAGTATACGAAGGCGATTTATCTGGTACGCGATGCGCGTGACGTCGCGTTGTCCGAGTTCGCTTATCAGAAAGCGCTGGGGCTGGCGGAAGATGATTTCGATCAATTTCTGAAGGGTTTTCTGCGTGGGACGGTGAATCCATTCGGATCCTGGGCAGCCCATGTGGATTCATGGATGAAAGCGAAAGATGAAGCGCGAGCAGAAATCCTTTTGGTGCGCTTTGACGAGCTGCGCCGGGACCCTGAAACTTCCTTAGGCAAGATGATGGAATTTCTGGCGGTGCCGGTCGAAGCGGAAGTGATCCACCGCGCTGTAGCTAATAACTCGGTCGAGAAAATGCGCGACCAGGAGAAAAAGAATCCGGTGAAGGCTTCCGCGAAGGGCCGCTTTATTCGCAGCGGGGCGGTGGAAGGCTGGCGCGAAAAATTCACCGACCGTCAGGCGCAACTGGTGCAGCAATGCGCTGGCAGCGCGCTATCGCGGCTTGGATATTCCGTGGTCGGCTCTTAGTTTCCCAGTCCACCAACCGTCTTCTCCGAATCCGGCTCCCTACTTCCTCCCTCCCTGTCCCCCTTTAGCTTCAAATTCAGCTGCGATGATTCTGTGCTCGTGGGCAGTCTCCACTGCGCGAGCTCACCTTGGCAGATTGTAAAATGAGCGAATCACAACAACCTCCGGAGCTCGAAGTGGCGATGCGAGAAACGTGCAAGTCTCTGCTGTTGAAGACCTATCCGGTCTGGTCCAGTGTGATGCCCGGCTTCTACTACCCGTTTAAGCTCGAGGCCGGATGGGTCTATCTCAACATCAAAGAATCTCGAATGATGTTGCAACGGGCGCTGGGCTGTTATGAAGAATCGAAGCACCAGGCATTCCGGCAATTCCTGCGACCGGGCGCAACCTTTGTAGATGTGGGATGCAACAAGGGCGATTTCACGCTGCTGGCTTCGCGATTGGTGGGACCCGAAGGCCGTGTACTGGCCTTCGAGCCGCATCCGGAAAATTGCCGCTGGATCCGGAAGAGCATCGCGAAGAATGAATATCGCAACATCAATCTCTACGAAATGGCGCTGAGCGACGTGGATGGAGCGGCGCAACTTCACCTGGGAGAAAAGAGCGGCTTCCATACTTTGCTGGCCGGAAAACCGCAGAGAGAAAAAGGAACGATCGAAGTGCAGACGCGGCGTCTCGACGCGCTGCTGGCTGAACTTCACTTTGACCGGCCAATCGACGCCGTCAAGATCGACGTGGAAGGCGCCGACATGCAGGTTCTGCGCGGAGCGCGCGAGACGATTTCCAGAAACCCGGGCATTGTCGTGTTCCTCGACGTTCATCCCCATCTCGGGGTGAACCCCAAGGAGGTCTGCGATTACCTGCGCGGCTTTGGTTTGGGGCTCTTCGCCGAGCAGCCGCCATTTAACACCGCGATCGAGGAGTCCACCTCCCTGGATGCTCTTATCGCTCACGCCTGATGGGACCGGTTTCAGAGGCAGCTCAGGTAATGAAACTTTAGTCTCTAATAATGCTGGAAGTGGCGTGTTTGCATCGGGCGTCGAGTACGCTTCTAGAGTCTTTCGTGGGTAGGGCCTTTGACCTCTTGCAACAATCTTCATTGCCGCATAACCTCAGTTGATCTTGCAGTATCCCCTCCCCTAGTGCAGTTCTTGATTTAACATTTAGCCCCCAAACAGGCACGAGAGAGCAGAGCCATGTTTGGGCTCGGCTTTTCCGGGATGAACCCGATGTGACTCAGAGGGCGAAGCTATATTCTGGCCAGTAAGGCCTGCGTATCTGATTCGCTGTATTTGCTTTGGGCTGCCAGAAGCGCGAAAGTGCTATTCCGCTTCCGCAGAGTTCCGAGTAGAAGTCTATCGTCAGCGTCAGACGACCATGTTAAGCACTGAAAGCAACGTCTTTGTCCCCGACACAATGGAAATTCCCAGCTTTCGCGTGCTGGACGTCCGGGTGAATTCAGTCCAGATCCCGGAAGTAGTCGAGATACTCGAACAATGGATCCGGGACCGCGGCAATCGCACCCGTTACGTTGCCGTGACCGGCATGCACGGAATTTCGGTATCACGTGAGGATCCGCAATTTCGCGTGGTGCTCGATCACGCAGACCTGGTGGTCGCCGACGGCATGCCACTGGTGTGGATGGGGCGTTGGCACGGCCACCGGCAAATGAAGCGACGCGCGTGCGGACCGGAATTGTTTGAGGCCTTCTGCCGGGAAACAGGCTCGAAGTACCGGCATTTCTTTTACGGCGGAGCGCCGGGCGTGGCCGATATGGTGGCTCGCAGCTTGCAGGAGCGCCACGGCATTCAGGTCGCGGGAACGTACTGTCCACCCTTTCGTCCGTTGACGGAACGCGAAGAGGCGGAGGTGCAACGCGCCGTGACCGCCGCTGCTCCTGATATTCTCTGGGTCGGTCTGAGCACTCCCAAACAGGAAAAATGGATGTACCAGCATCGGCACACCCTTCCGGTGCCGGTAATGCTCGGGGTTGGAGCCGCTTTTGATATGAGCTGCGGACGCCTCAAACGAGCCCCCGAATGGATGGGTGAGCATGGCCTCGAGTGGTTCTTCCGGCTGGCAATTGAGCCCGCGCGTTTGTGGCGCCGGTACATCATCAATGGTTCCAAGTTTGCATGGGCAGTTTGCATGGAGGATGTTGTGCCACGGATTTTTCGTTGATCTTATTTCGTTAATCGTGTTTCGTTGATCGGGTTTCGTTCGTCCCCCTCAAGAAAAACAGAATGCTTCTCTGATCGAATGGGAGAAAGGTTGACCGCAGTTTCAGAAGACAATCCAGGAGAACTCCACTACATGAATAAGCAGAAGCGGATCTTGGTAACGGGGGCGGGCGGATTCATCGGTCATCATCTGGTCAAAAGGCTGAAGAAAGACGGATACTGGGTGCGTGGGGCCGACATCAAGTATCCAGAGTACGAATCGAGTGCGGCGGATCAGTTCGAGATTCTGGATTTGCGGAAGCTGGAGAACTGCCTGCTGGCCACCCGCGGGGGTATTGACGAAGTCTACAACCTTGCCGCCGACATGGGCGGCATCGGTTATATCACGGCGTTTCATGCCGATATCAGCCGCAACAATATTCTGATCAACGCGCAGATGCTTGAGGCCGCGCGGCAAAACGAAGTGCAGCGGTTTCTGTTCTCGTCATCCGCATGCGTGTACAACCAGGCTAAACAGAAAGAGGCCGACGTTAAGCCGCTGACCGAAGAGGATGCATATCCCGCGGATCCCGAGCCGGGTTACGGTTGGGAAAAGCTTTTTGCGGAAGAGCTCTGCCACTACTACTACCGGGACTACGGGCTTGAGACCCGCATTGTTCGGTTCCACAATGTCTACGGCCCGCTGGGCACCTACGAAGGTGGAAAAGAGAAAGCTCCGGCAGCCATCAGCCGTAAAGTTGCCCTGGCGGAAAGCGGCGGCGAGATCGAAGTTTGGGGTGACGGCGAGCAGACTCGCTCGTTCATGTACGTGGATGACTGCGTAGAAGGGCTGATCCGCATCATGGCTTCCGAGTATCGCGATGCCTTGAACCTGGGGACAGACGAACTGATCACGATCAACGGGCTCGTGGATCTGATCGCGAGACTTGCCGGTAAACGGATCGGGAAACGTCACAACATGGCTGGACCGCAAGGCGTACGCGGCCGCAACAGCGAAAACACGCGTCTGCGCAAGGTCCTGGGATGGGAGCCCTCCATCCGGCTGGAGCAGGGCTTGGCCATCACCTATCCCTGGATTGCTTCGCAGGTGGTGGTTCACCAGCCAGCCCGCGAGATGGTCGACGCTGATTAATGAAAGCCGAAGACTCAATGTCCGCAGATTCTTCTTCCGGGCCGCTCATCGTAGTAGGCATGTGGCGGTCCGGAACATCTTTGCTCTATAGTCTGCTCAACCAGCACCCGCAAATCGCCCTCATGTACGAGGGCGATCTGTTCCTGTTGCAGCCGCTTTTCTCCCGTAAAGGCAGCAACCCGGACTGGCTGGAACGGTGGGAGTTTTGGAATTCTGCTTTTTCGCGCCATAACATCCTGAGCCAGAGCATACCCGCGAGGGTGCCCGATCTTCGCACGGGCGCCACGGCAGTCTGGGAAGAGTACGCCGCCGGCGCCGCGGTGATGGGAGAAAAGTCGCCGAACTACTTTGATTGTCTGCCCACTCTCGCGCAGGAGTTTCCCGGGGCCCGGTTTATTATTCTTTGGCGGGATCTGGCCGACGTTTGCCGCAGCATCGTCCGGGCTCGCTCCGGCTCTACGTTCTTCTCGAAACCAGGTATTTTGCACCGCACGCTGATTGGCTGCCGCAAGCTCAAGCAGGGACAGGACACCCTGTTGGGTCGGAACATTCCAGTTCACGAAATCCAATACGAAGAAATGATTCAGGATCCGGCCAAGGCCATGGCCGGAGTCTGCAAGTTTCTCGGGATACCCTTTGATACCCGAATGACCACCCTGCACGGCTTCGACTCTTCACCAATCTACGAAGGTTCGCACCATAGGCAGGTGAAAGCTGGAGAGATCCGGCGTTTCAGCGATGGGGCTGGCCGGGAAGTTCTATCGTCGCGCGTCAGGCGAAAAATCCAGCGTTATGTGCGCTACTGGAGAGAGCAATCCGCGGGCGCGTGGCCGCTGGATCCGAAGGCATGGGAAGTTGTATCCGGGGGGCCAGATTCTGTCCTTCCGGGTTTTAGCGTCCGAGAGTTGGAAGTCCTGGATTCCGGCATACCAAGTTCGATCGAACGCTTCGGCGACGAGCTGTTGTTTCGCGCATTGCGGGTTCTGGACCGCTTTACAGCCTGGGTATATTGCTACGCCCCGTTTGCCTGGTTGCGAAGTTACCGATCCTTCAAGAATCGTCACATTTGCGATGCTTGCGCTATCCCGATGGAAGAGGTTCGAATTGTTGAAGTGGATGACGACACGGTTACAGAAGAAGCCAGACAGCACGTCGGATCGTAGCCGCACATCTCGTCAGGGATCAGAAGAAGTGGAGACGAAAGGGATAATGAGTAAAACAGTTTACGCACGGGGCATCCGAATTACGGCCGCCATTGTCGCCATCACCCTTTCGGGATGGGCCGGCCTGCCGGCGCAAGCGCAAACCTACAAGGGCGTACTGACCTGGCACAACGATAATCAGCGAACCGGCCAGAACGTTGCCGAGACGATTCTGACCCCTTCGAACGTGAATTCGAAGGATTTCGGAAAGCTGTTTTCATTCCCGGTGGACGGCCAGATCTACGCGCAGCCGCTGTATGTTTACAACGTCCCCATCCCCGGCCAGGGCACGCACAACGTGGTATACGTCGAAACCGAAAATGACAGCGTGTATGCCTTCGATGCCGACGGGCTGGTCTCGACTCCGCTGTGGCACGACAATTTTCTTTCAACCGGAGTAACCGCTGTGCCCTGCACCGATGCGCCCGGCACCTGCGCAGCCATTTCCCCGACCTTTGGCATCACCGGAACGCCCGTCATCGACGGCCTCAATGGAGCGATGTATGTGGTCTCTTTCACGAAGGAGAATGGCAGTTGGGTGCAGCGTCTGCACGCTTTGGACATCACCACGGGCGACGAGAAATTTGGCGGCCCGGTGGTGATTCAGGCCTCGGTCGCCGGGACGGGTGGCGGCAGTGTCCATGGCCTGCTTTCGTTTTCCCCGATTCACGAGATCCAAAGGACCGGCCTGCTATTGTCTAACGGGATCGTATATGTGGCGTGGGCCGGTTTCGGAAATCCTCCCTGGCACGGCTGGATCATGGGTTACAACCCGCAAACTTTGAAGCAAGTGATTGTTTACAACGATACTGCGGACGGCGAGAGGGGCGGAATCTGGGGCGCGGGCGGCGGCTTCCCCGCCGATATTAACGGCAACATCTACGTCATGACCGGGGACGGAACGTTCGACGCCGACGCCGGCGGCAGCGATTACGGTGACAGCTTTCTCAAACTAACTCCGAACGGAGCCGGCAGCCTGACTGTGAGCGATTACTTTACGCCATTCAATCAGGATTACCTTGGCCAGAACGATCTCGATTTGGGTTCGGGTGGCGTAATGATCCTGCCGCCACAGAGTGGCGACCATCCTTCCGAAATCATTGGAGGCGGGAAGGAAGGCATGATCTTTGTGGTCGATCGCACTAACATGGGACAGTATTCGTCCACCGCGAACGGCAACGTCCAGACGGTTACGTCCGCATCGAACGGCTTCTGGAGCAGCCCCGCATATTGGAACGGCTCCGTCTACTACGTAGGCGTGTCGAGCCCCCTGGGCCGTTACCCACTAACCAAGGGACTGATCTCTACAACTCCAGTTTCACAATCGGTTACGAGCTTTCTGTATCCCGGGGCTACGCCGTCGGTTTCTTCCAATGGCCCAAAGAACGGAATCGTGTGGATCCTTCAGGACACTGCAGGGAAGGTCAAAGGAGGGCCTCCTGCCTGCCTCCGGGCGTACCTGGCAGCGAATGTTTCGAAGCAGCTCTATGGCAGTGGTCAGGCGGCGGGAAACCGGGATCAGCCCGGCCCCGGGGTTAAGTTTGCCGTTCCCACAGTCATCAATGGCAAGGTGTATGTCGGAACTCAGACCGAGCTCGATATCTACGGCCTGCTGCCCGTGGCGGCAGCCCAGTAGCTTCGCGTTTCTTGCTGCCGATCGATTCGTAGGCATCCCGAGCGGAGGACACACAGGAAGGCTTGATGCAATGCGACCTTTACTCTCGCCAGTTCAAGGTTAAGGTGCGCGGGTTCCTGCCCATGGCAGCGATTCTGCTTGCCTTGGCGGTTCCTGCGGTTGGTCAATTGACAGACAAAAGAGCTGGCGGTTCTTCTTCCGCGAGCAGCGCAGTCAAATACGAGATCAGCGCGACCTTGACCTATTACTGTGCGGTCGAGAGGTCATTGCCGCTGCATCAGCTGGTGTTTGATTTTCACAACGCTTCCTGTCAGAGCCGCAGCCAGGCGGCAGAACGAAAGACGCCGACACTTCCCAACGGCCCGCTGTACAGAGATGTGCACCTCGCGGGATATCACTTGGTCGATTGGAACGCGGGGCACTCGTCCCCTAACACGCGCAATACGGCGAACGTAGAAATTTCGAAGACGGCTACCACACTTTCGGCTGCGGGATGGCTGGGGCCGGCATCGTGCGGCAAGGGTCCTTCGGGCGACGTTGTGGAAGACACCTTCTGGCAAGCCCGGGTCGTGCCCGAGGTCCGATTCATCGAGGATGTCGAACACCAGGAAGAGCCTGTGACGATCGATCTCGTTCCTCCAAAAACGACCGCGATTCTGCCGCTCTCCGCGGCTTGTGCCGATGCTCGCGAGGAGACGTTGCAATACTCGGTGACGTCTATCGTAAGTGGTGTTGCAGCAGCTTCGACCTACACCAGTCCCGTCCTCAGAGCGAGCCAGGCGGGGATCGAGAGCGATGGAATTCTGGGAGAAGCGTCAATCCGCTCGCGCTGGAATTTGCAGACTTCGGGCGGCAAGAGCGAGCTCAGTTTGACGATTGTTCAATCCGGCGCGCGGGCGGAGAATTGGGACCCGGTTCCCGTAGCGGCTCCTTAGTCTCGTTACTGATTCTTCAGGAGAATAGGTTTCGCCCCAATCAGCACGGCTCCGCCGGTAATTCGAGTTGTGTTGCCCGCGAGGTCGGCATATTCGGTATAGACCGAATTCGGCGTGTAGCTCGAAGTGGTGCAGACTCCGTTACTGCAGGTCTGTGAGGCATCCCAGACAGCTTGTTCCTGGATAGTGCCATTGGTGAAGTTGCAAGTCCAGACGGTTCCAATTGAGGAGCACGGGTTAGTCAAGGTAGCGCCAACCATCCAGTTGTAAACGTACCCGTAAGCGATTCCAGCAGTATCAAGCCCGCCGGTGGGAGTCCACAAAGTTCCCGTGTCCGTGTTGCCGTACTGGTACCAATAAAAACGCGAAACGCCGAGCGACCATTGTATGAGATACAGGCGGGCCAGATAAGCTGCTTCCAAGTCAGGGTCGGGAAGTTTGGTGTCGGTTCCCCAGGAGCCCTCGGTATTCCACAAGGGATCCGAGCTGAGCGAGCCGAGTCCGGACGTGGCGGAGTTGACGATGTCTACCGTGTCACTTATCTGTTCCGGGGCGCCACCCAGAGAGGGATCGACGTATCCATGGAACGTCACGATGTCCGCCAATGTGTCTGCCCCGGGGGTGGCGAGATATTCGGGAAACCAGTTGGCGATGGTCTGCCCATTTGACGTGTTTCCTGGCGTGGGCGTCGTTACTTCGGCTGTGGGGTCCGCCGCTTTGATAATGGTGTAGGCATCCTGGGCCATGCGCTCCAGTTGGTCGTCGGTGCCGGTCCATTCGAGCAGGATATCGGGCTCGTTCCAGATCTCCCAGGTATGGATGGGGAAATTGGCGCTGGCGTTATGAGCGACGAGAGCCGAAACAAAATTTTGCCAATGTTTGTCGGCTCCAGTTCCGTCAGCGCACAGGTCCGCAGGGGGATCGCAGGAGCCGGCGGGATTCTGCGGCGTAACGCAGCTCTGATCATTTGGATTGGAAGAAGCCCACGGAGGAACGACTCCAAAGGTATAGAGGAAGTCAGTCTTTCCGTTTTGCATGGCCACGTTGATAGTGTTATCCAGGGTGGTGAAGTCGTAAATGCCGCTGGAAGGGTTCATGTCGTTCCAGGTCGTTTCGGTGTCCCACAGACGTACGCTTCCAAACGGAAACGTCGGCCACGGAATCTTACCTATGAAAACTCCGGGATGCAGGTTGAGCCCGAAGTACTGGGCGGGGATGCCACCGGGTGTGGCTGGCGCGACCGAACGCTGACGCGCAGATGCCGGGCGTTGGGCCGAGTTCGCCCCTGCGCCGCAGGCGGCGGGTGGCGGGACCGTATTTGAAGAGCTTGAGCCCCCGCCACAGGAAGTAGCCAATACCAATGAAAGCAGCACAGGCCAGACGGGGGAGAATCGCCCTGCTGAGTGCCGTTGGAAAGGTGAGATTTTGGTTTTCACAGGCAGTGCGATCTTGCGACATTTCTATGGTACTCGATGGAAAGCATTTGTGACGCCGGACAATGAGCGAAGAGGAATGTGCTCAATCGCACCGTGCAATCTCCAACAGTGAAACGAGAGAAGTGAATCAAATGCGAATCGAAAAGCTTGTTCTCAGTATCCTCTCCTCGGTCGTGGCTCTCTGCAGTGTGGCCATGTCCGCCCAGAACAACTGCAAAGGCAACCCGGCCTATGGCACTTGCGCGGCTCCGGCGGCCCCGGTGCAGGTTTGGTGCGCGGGCAACAACAGCGCCAGCACCTGTGCCGGCGGGACGTCCTTCGTCGGGTTTGACACTACATCGCCCGCGTCTGGAAACTGGACGAACCAGTTCGAGGCGCTGGACGCGAGCAGCATCTTCAATGCCGGCCATACCCCCGGTGCTGAGCCCGACCCCAATGGTGGAGTGGGTCCGACGAACGCAAGCGGCGTAGGTCAGTACCTGGAGTTTGCGGACAACTATATCCAGGCCTTCGACAAGCAAACCGCAAGCGGTATTCTCTCCAATAAGCCCAATGGCGTGGCTGCTCCCCAGGCCATCGGAACGCTGTTTGCGCCGGGCGGTACACCTTATTGCGTAAATCCGTCGCTCGACGGCATTGCCACCTACGACCGGATCGACAGCGCATTCGTCATCGCCAACATCTTCAACAGCAAGGGCAACTACTATTTCTGTATCGGAGTGAGTGCTCCATCCAATTCTGTCCCGGCAAGCGATCTCGAAGGTCTTAGCGGAGAGAGCAAATGGAACGTATATGCCTACAACCTTAGTCCTGCGATTCCGAAGAACGCCGAAGGAGTTACCTATTTTCCAGACTATGAAAGGTTCGGAACCTGGTCGGACGGATTCTATGTCAGCTGGGATCTGATGGATGTCTCGAACGGCTACGACATTGTCGGCGTTGAGGTGTGCCAGTTAGATAAGGCCGATATAGTCGCCGGCCTCTCGTCGAAGGCTCCGAAGTGCTATAGCTATATTCCCAGCTATGTTGTCGGTACCTCCGGCACTGACAGAAGCCTGATTCATACGCTCTTGCCGGCGGACTTCGAAGGCGACAATTCCATTCCGGCTGACACTGCGGGAGAGTATTTCCTCGCTCTGCTTAATCCGAGGAATCCCGGAACCAAGGAGCAGTGTTCGGCGTCACCCTGTACGTCCAATCAACTGGCTTTCTGGACTTGGTCCGGATTGACCAGTGGCGCGGCCCCGACGTACGTAGCCCTGGTAAAGGAAGCCTTTACTCCGGGTTGCTACATGCCGACGGCACCTTACAACACGTACTGCGTCCCTGAGCCTTATGGGCGCAACATTGATGGGCTCGGAGACCGGTTGATGTCTCGCCTGGCGTATCGCTACGTGACCGGCGCAACCAGCGGAGAGTATCTGGCCGTAACTCACACAATTCAAGAAAACAACACGACGCGGCGGACGGGAATCAGGTATTACAAACTTCTCGCGGGAACGACTCCGACGGTAGATCTTATCGGAGATATTCAGGATAAGACGAACTTTTACTTTCTCTCGATGCCGAGTGTGGCCATGGACAGCAGCGGGAATCTTGGCATCACTTACACGGTTACTGGGAGTACAGCCCATGGCAGTCTGAGTAACTACGATCCGTCACCCTACTTTGTCACCGTGAGCAGCACGGGAACTCAGGGAACCCCGGTAGCCATCCTGAGCAACAGCGGTTCGAGCGGGCAGGACGAAACCGACCAGGACTGGGGCGAGTTCGTCAGCGTATCTTCCGATCCCGACAACGATTCCACTTTCTGGGCAGTCGATGAATACATGAATGGCACCCAGACAGGGAATTGCTCCTACAAGACGGGAGTCGGGAGCGGGTGCACCTGGGCATCCAGGGTGTTTACCTGCCAGAAGGGGTCTGGTTGCTAGCAACCACATCCTTTCAGAGCGACTCAGCCAACCCGCCCTTTGAGCTGCTCGGTGCGCAGGTCGCTTCTTAGAATTTCTTCCTCATTCGGAATTGCTGGCCAACCGAAGCCGGGCCCGGCGCCCCTCCGTGCCTCCAACGTTAGGTTCCGAGCTTTGCGCTGAGCTTACTCAATAACCGCTAAAGTCGATCAATAAACGAGGTATGAACATGGAGCATGGATTCCGCCGACGGCAACCAAAGGTTCCCGGATTCGCGTTTTCTTTCGTCTTGATCCTGATCGCTCTAGCGGGGCTGGCGGGGGCTGGAGCCGCCCAGACCACTGCGTCCGAGCATCCGGCGACATCCACCAGGACCGGAGATATCACAGCGATTCAGCACGTCGTTTTCATCGTGAAGGAGAATCGCAGCTTTGATGAGTATTTCGCGCTGTTTCCCGGAGCCGATGGCGCAAGCAGCGGAATCACATCAACCGGCCAGGTCATTCCTCTTGAACGAACGCCCGACATTGTGGTCGATATGGGCCATGACTGGTACTCAGCCATCCTGGCGATGGACGGGGGCAAGAACGATCTGTACGACTTGATTCCCGACGGAAACGTGAACGGGGAGTATTTGTCATACTCCGCGATGACCGAGGCCGACATTCCGAACTACTACGCATACGCGAAAAACTTCGTCCTGGCCGACCGGATGTTCTCGTCGCTGCGGGGGCCGAGCATGCCGAATCACCTCTACACGATCGCGGCGACGTCGGGGGGCGTGATCGATATTCCGTCCGCCCCAGGTTCCAGCTGGGGCTGCGACTCCCCGAGTGATTCTCGGGTCACGTTGGTCGATGACCTGGGCGACATCTCTGAGGCTTTCCCCTGTTTTGATTTCCAGACCCTCGCGGATCGTCTCAACACCGCCGGAATCAGCTGGAAGTATTACGCGCCGCCGGAAGGCACGCAGGGATACAATTTTTCCACCTACGACGCCATCAAGCACATTCGCAACTCACCTCAGTGGACCGAAGATGTAGTGGCGACCACGCAGTTTGTCACCGACGCGGCCAGTGGAAATCTGCCGGCGGTAAGCTGGCTGGTGAGCGGGCCGACCAGCGAACATCCGTCCAACCCCACTTGCCTGGGCGAGAACTGGACGGTGCAGCAGTTGAATGCCGTGATGCAGGGGCCCGACTGGAATAGCACGGCGGTTTTTCTTACCTGGGACGATTTCGGCGGTTTCTACGATCATGTCCCGGCACCGGTGGATGATTTGTACGGCTTGGGCCCTCGTGTGCCGCTGCTTATCATCTCTCCGTACGCCATACCAGGCCACATCTCGCACACGCAATACGAGTTCTCTTCGGTGCTGAAGTTCATTGAGGATCGCTACGGCCTGACTCCTCTGACGGACCGAGATGGCGACGCAAATGACACCAGCGACAGCTTCAACTTCAGCCAGACACCGAATGCGCCGCTGGTCCTAAACCAGCGGTCGTGCCCCATCAATTCCGCCACGAATATTTATTTTGGCGGACAACAGGTGGGCACATCCAGCCCGGCATACGCTCTCACTCTGACCAATTGGCGCGCGACCCCGCTCACCTTTTCGAAATTCGCAGTCGCCGGTGAGTTCACTCAGACCAACAATTGCAAACAGCTCGAGCCAAACGCGAAGTGCACCGTTAATGTGGTGTACAAACCATCTAAGATCGGACCGCACACCGGAACTTTGATGATCACCGACAGCGATGCCAGCAGCCCGCAGTCGGTAACCCTTCACGGAACGGGCAGCGAAGTGAGCCTGACCGGTTCGCTTTACCCTGGGCTCAACCTCGGCACGATCAACCAGAATGCCCAGGTTGCAAGCAATGTGACTCTAACGAATCACGGGACTTCGCCGCTTTCCATCAGCGGAATCTCGACGGTTGGAGACTACTCGCAAACCAATACGTGTGGAGCAAGCGTCGCGGCGGGCGCGTCGTGCACGATCACGGTCACCTTCACGCCCACGGCCTCCGGGACCCGTTGGGGAAATCTATGGGTGAACGACAACGACCCGGCGAGCCCGCAAACCGTGCGACTGAAAGGCACCTCTGTGGGGATTTTCGTAAGTCCCGCGAGCTTGAAATTCGGAAAGCAAAAAGTCAGTGGCACCAGCGCTTCCCAGCCGATCACGGTTCAGAACCTGGGTTCCGGCGTCATGAACATTGCCTCCATCACGGCCAGCACCAATTACGAGCAGACGAACAACTGCGGCACATCAATTCCCGGGAACGGTGAATGTACGGTCAATGTCACCTTCACCCCTTCTGCGGTGGGGAACCAGCAGGGCTCGATTACGATAATCGACAGCGCTCATAGCCCGTCGACCGTTCCCCTCTTCGGCACCGGAGATTAGCCCTTGGCGCGGCGGCGGTAACTCCACGGCGCATCCGTTCTCCATCACGCGAGAAAGATTGCTGCTAGTGGTGTGCGGGTGGCCCTTCGAGCATGATCGGCAGCTCACCAATGTCGATCTTGTTGCCGCCCCACGCGGATTGCTCGCCTGAAAGTTTTGTCAGGGCAGCCACTTCCCAGGACTTAGGGACGTCGAACTTGGCGGCGTGCTCCTCATTCCACAGGATCCAGGCGCTGCGCCCGGATTCTCGCGTCAGCTTGCAAACCCAGTTTTCGTCCGCCTGCCTTTCGCATGACTCCATGCGCGAACCGACCAGCCATTTCTGAATTTCCCCGTAGGCACGCGCTGAGTTGGTTATGGTGGCCTGATCTTCCTCGGTGAACGGGATCACATCGTGGCCATCGTCATCCCACGCATACCAATAGAAGCGATCCACACCCGCAGCCCAGTTCAAAATGTAGGATCGCGCCGCCCATCCTGGAGCCTGCTCCACCGGATCGGGCCGCTCCGTCATTGAATTTCTGATCCATCCTGCCTCTGTATTCCAGAGTGGCTTGTCGGCAACGCCATACTTCCGCATGATTTCTTTCGCCGGCAGAATGAGATCAAGCATGCTCTCGGGCCGGTGAAAGACGTAGAAGTGGTATCCGATGATGTCGGCGTATTTTGCGCCGCCCAGCGCGAAGTAGCGCTCCATCCAATCCAATCCGTTCCGATTCACCGGCGACGGAGAAATTACTTTGATGTTGGGGTCGACTTGCTTGAGCGTGGTGTAGGCGTCCTTCGCCAGTTCTAACATTCTCGCTGGGGGGCCGATGTCGCGATTCCGCGGCAAGTTCGGTTCGTTCCAGATTTCGTAGTACACGATGCGGCCCTTGCAGTGAATCGCCTGGGTGCGGATGAAAGTTCGCCAATCTTCCAGGTCGGCGATATCGCCTACGATCGCGGTGTGGAAGCGGTTGCTCACCGCCCACTCCGGGGTTTCGCCGAAGGGCAGAAGCAGGTCGACGTGATGTTTTTCCGCCAGCTCCATTTCGCGGTCAAGAATTCCCCAGTTCCAGTCGTTCCGCGCTGTCTCTACCTGTGGCCAGTGAACCTTCGCGTCCCACAACCGCCAACTTCCGAACGGCACCGGGGGCCAGGGGGTTGTCCCGAACGCGCGATGAATGTGGAGGCCGAAAAATTCAGGAGGGATCGGTTTAGCAGGAGCGGTCAACTTGATCGGACCAGACGATGATTCCGAAAACGATGACTTCGACAGAGCAAGAAACATCATGGAAGTAACCAGAAGGCATACTACGGCGAGTCCAGCAAACCAAGAACTAGGTTTCATTTTCTTTCTATTTAACATGGCATGGCCACCCATTGAACACAGTATAGCTACGCGCTTTGCAAGGCTCGATTGTAGATTTCAATCAATGTGGGATAATTTTGTTCGGCGGTGTATTTGGATTCGTATTCTCTGCGGGCTTCTTTGCCCATCGCGGCCATTTCATGGGGATGTTCCCACGCCCATTCCACTTTGTGCGCCAGGTCTAAGGGATCGGCGGGCGTGAAGTGAAGGCCGGTTCGACCGTCCGCGACCAGTTCCTGCATGACTCCCATGCGGCTGCAGATCACAGGCGTACTGCAAGCGTAAGACTCGGCGATGGCCATGCAGAATGTCTCGTACCATTCGCTGGAAATCACCGTGATTCGCGCATTATTGATTGCTGCTAAAGTCTGCTCGCGCGGCAACTGGCCTTTGAACTGAATGTTGGTCAAGCCATCGCGCGCGGCTTGCGCCTGCAGCCGCTCCTGTTCCGGACCACCCCCGATGATGAGCAGGGGGATAGAGCGAGGAAGGTGTTTCCATGCTGAGACGACCGTGCCAACACCCTTCTCGGGCGATAGCCTTCCCACAAACAAAGCGTACTCTCCGTTGCCGGTGCGCGCGCCCGGGTCGGGAGAGACGAAGTTCGGCTTCACGAAAATTCTTTCCTGGGGCAGCCCGTTTTCTATGAATTTGTTGCGGGCAAACTCGCTCAGCGTGATGAAGCTTGAAATCTCACTCTTCCAAGTGCCACGCAGGCGATGAGTGGCCAGCATCAATGCCACGGTCGCTGTTGCAGCATACGAATCCTGATAACACTTGTGCTTCACGCCCTGCCACAAGGAACCTACCACGCAGTCTTCGCAAACCTTGCCGTCGCGAAAGAAGCTGCCAACGGGACAAAGCAGACGGTAATTGTGCAGCGTCTGCACGACCGGTACGCGGGCTTCGTGGCAAGCCGAGTAGATTGAAGGGGAGATCATCACGAAGGTGTTATGAACGTGCACCAGATCAGGCTTCTCTTCCTGCAGCAGACGTGAGAAATCTCGCCGCGTGTCTGACGCCCAAATCGTTCTTTTCGCCAGGCTGAGCCGCCGTATTCCTTTGTAGGAATCGACATCCCAGTTACTGCGGCGGTAAGCAATCACCTGGTGGCCGGCGTTTTCGAGCATGCGACATTCCTGCTCAAAAACGGCGTCTTCTCCTCCGGGCTGCTGGTAGGTGTTGTGAACCAGTGCGATCTTCAGAAGATCCTCCGGCACCTAGCCGTGCGCAAGTTCTTTGGCCCTCTGCGCGGCCTTGACCACCGCCTTGATCAGCGTGACCCGCAGTTTGCCTTCTTCCAGCTCCAGGATGCCATCAATGGTGCATCCAGCCGGTGTGGTGACTGCATCCTTCAGCAGAGCCGGATGGTCGCCGGTCTCAAGCACCACCGTGGCTGCGCCAAGCGTAGTTTGTGCGGCGAGCAGCGTAGCAACATCGCGTGGTAATCCCACCTTCACCCCGGCTTCCGCCAGGGATTCTAAAATGATGTAAATGTATGCCGGCCCGCTTCCCGAGAGGGCGGTGACGGCGTCCATATGTTTTTCATCCACAACGACCGTCCTGCCTCCAACTTTAAACAGGGCGCTGGCGAGTTCAAGGTGTCCGGCGTTGGCAAACCTTCCTCGACAAATGGCCGTGATTCCAACTCCCAACAGACATGGAGTATTTGGCATGGCTCGAATAACGGGGGCATCGAGTGCAAGCGAGCGCTCAATGTTGCCGGTTGGAACCGACGCTGCCACCGAAATGAAAAGTTGCCGGGCCGTTACCACGGGCTGGATTTGCTTTACAACTTCTTCCACAACTTGTGGTTTCAAACCGATGAGCACAATGTCGGCATCCCGAACTGCAGCCGTGTTGTCGGTTCCCACCGCAATGCCCAGCTTTTGACTCAGACTTCGGGCGCGCTCCTCATGGGCCACGGTAGCGCAGGTTAATTCCGGTCGCAGCAGCCCCTTTTCCAGAAGGGCCTTGAGCAGAATACCGCCCATTTTTCCCGCGCCTAACACCGCGACCCGCTTGCCCGACAAGTCAACGCCCATCATTGTTCCTCCGTTGTCCAGAGTGTCACCTTTGGGTAGTGATGTACTAGGGCTTCCACGCCAGCCCAGTCATGCGGGAGATCCTTCGCTACGCCTGAAGAACGGCTACCCTCAGGATGACGCGTCCATGCAGGAAACCAAACTGCACCGGTGCCCAGCTTTGCGTCAGCGCTGCATCATTCCTCAGTTCTGCGAAATAAGTGGTGATTCCCGGACAGGAGGAGTCTATCAAACCCGCGGTTCCTGATCTTCCAGTGCGAATTGAAAACCGAAAGTGGAACGCGCGATGAGGTCTAGGCGGCCGGACGGAACGCGTTCGCGGTCAGATCGCCCAGCGACTTGTGCCAGGGATGTTTCTCGTTCTGCTCGACTTCGGCAACCATCCTGCGCATCTTCTCCAGCACCGGCGGAGCGGCGTCGTCGTAGACATCGCCTTGCAAGAGTTTTAAGACGTCCAGACGGTATCGGCGATCGTTAATGAAGTAAGTGAACAACACATTGAGCCGGTAGTAGACCGTGATGAAGTCATACCAGTTCTTGGTTCCGAGGCGCAGCGTATTCTCAAAGGTCGAGAAGCTTGCCCGCGAGAAATCATTTTTTTCAAGCGCGTTCAGAATGTCTTTGTGCGCAAAGCGCGAACTGTTCAGGGCGATGCTCACCCCGGTGGAAAAGATTGGATCCACGAAACGACCGGCATCACCCACCATCAGGAAGCGGTCGCCGCAGAGTTGCTTCATCGCGTAGCTGTAGTCGCCCTCGTCTCGGAAGGGACGAATACGGTTCGCCTGACGCAGAGTCTCTTCAATCATCGGCCGCGTCCCCACCGCGCTCCAGAAAAACTTCTCGCGATCTTCCCGGGACCTGGCGAAGTTCTTTTTCTGGGTGACCACTCCGATGCTGGTCACGTCTTCAGAGATGGGAATCTGCCAGATCCAGGTGTTGGAAAGCGGAAGGAAGTGAATGTAGATGTAGTCGAGGTTCGTATCCCGCCGGGCAAAGACTTTGCGGTCGTAGCCAGTGAACCAGCTGTGAATGGCGTACTGATCGAAGACCGTATCCTGAATCTTCAACTTCATCTGATTGCCCAGGAAGGTATTGCGGCCGCTGGCGTCCACCACCATTTTTGCGCTGACGCTGAGCTCCCTTGACCCCATGGTGAAGCGGATCAGAGGCTCCCTTGGGCCAAAATCGACGGCGCTGACCTTGATGCCGTCGTAAACCGTCGCCCCCAGTTTGTTGGCGTGCTGCAAGAGCATGAGATCGAACTTGCCGCGGTCGACGTGATAAGTGTAGTTCTTATCCACGCCGGGCTGGTGGCGCTCGTCAAAGCGGATATCGACGTTGCAATCCGGCGCCAAACCTTCAAGATCGTGGACGTAGGCAGCTCTGTGATCGTCTGTCGTCCAGACCGCGCCAAACTTGTGCGGAAACCTGGCAGCCTCCATCTGTGGGAGGAAATCCAGCTCTTTGAAAACCCGCGTGGAAGATGGTACCAGAGACTCGCCGACGTGCGGACGGGGGAACAATTCGCGTTCAAATACCACGCAATTTACACCCGCCTTGGCCAGGTAGGCAGCCATGGAAGATCCAGCCGGACCACCGCCAATAATAGCGACATCAAAATCTGGCTGGGTGATGACCAAAACTTCCTCCTGACATCCTCTTGAAATTCTGCAATCAGTGCGGTTATTGGCCGACCTGCCTGAAGGCGTCCACCGTCATGTCACCGAGCAGCTTGTGCCACGGATGCTTTGCGTTTTGCTCGACCTCAGACACCATCTTCCTCATTTTCTCAAGTACCCGCGGCGCGGCATCATCGTAGACATCGCCTTGCAGCAACTTCAATACATCCAAACGGTAGCGCGGGTCGCTGACGAAATAGGTGAACAGCACATTGAGCCGGTAATAAACCGCGATGAAGTCGTACCAATTCTTGGTTCCGAGTCGGAGCTTGGTCTCGTAGTCGGAAAAGCTGGCGCGCGAAAAGTCATTTCTTTCGAGTGCGCGCAGAACACTGGTGTGAGCGAAGCGAGAGCTATTCAGGGCGATGCTGACTCCAGTGGAGAAAATCGGATCGACAAAACGGCCCGCATCCCCGACTAGCAGGAACCGGTCGCCGCACAGTTGCTTCATGGCATAGCTGTAGTCGCCTTCGTCCTTGAAGGGGTTCATTTGATCGGCCTGTTTCAACTTCTCCCGCAGTAAGGGACGGGTGCCGACGGCCTCCCAGAAAAACTGCTCGCGATCCTGCCTGGACTTGGCGAAGTTTTTTTTCTGGGTAACCACACCGATGCTCGTGACCGAATCCGTGATGGGAATCTGCCAGATCCAGGTGTTGGAAATAGGCAGAAAGTGAATGAAGATGAAATCCGTCTGGGCATCCTTGCGCGCAAAGGCCTTGCGGTCGAAGCCGTCAAACCAGGTGTGAATCGCGTACTGATCGAACACCGGGTCTTTGATCTTCAGCTTCATCTGATTGCCCAGGAATGTGTTGCGGCCGCTGCAATCGATGACAATTCTGGCGCTGATGCCCATTTCCCTGGAGCTCATGTTGAAGCGAACGACCGGCTCCCTGGGGCCGAAATCCACTTCTTTGACTCTGACTCCCTCGAACACGGCTGCCCCCAGCCGGTTGGCGTGCTGCAAGAGCATCAGATCAAACTTGCCGCGATCAACGTGGTAGGTGTATTCGAGGTCGACGCCTTCTTGCCGCCGTTCATTGAAACGAATCTCAGCGTGGGAGTTCGGGTTGATCTGATCCTGATCGCAAAATCCACCCTGGAAGTTCATCTCGTAAGCGCCGTTGTCCTCGGCCGTCCAGGCAGCGCCGAACTTACGGGGAAACCTGGCTTCTTCCATCTGGCCGATGAAATCGAGGTCGCGAAAGACCCTCATTGCCGAGGGAACGAGCGACTCACCCACGTGCGGTCGGGGAAACAATTCCCGCTCAAAAATCGCGCATGTCACCCCCGCCTTGCCCAGGTAGGCGCCCATGGAACTGCCCGCAGGCCCGCCACCAATAATGGCGACATCAAAATCGGGCTTGGTAAGAACCATCTAGCCTATCCTCTTAGGATTCCACAAAGGGGGGTCGCGAAAAGAAACGTCGCGAGGGGAGACCGACGATCTCTATTACGTTTGCCAATATGAGCTTAACTTACCGGCAATGTCAAGAAGGCCTTGTACCCTGTTTGCGGGCCCGGATTAGACGCATTTCAGGTTGCTCTGGGACAGTAGCACTCAAGTGCTATTGCCGGATCGCCTCAAGGAGACTAAAGTCTCTCCAACGATGTGCTCCGAATGGGTAGAGTTTAAGTCTTACCTGTCTTGAACGATACAAAGCGCTCATTAAATGGTAGTTGGCACGAACTTGCCGTCGATTGCGGAATTGGTCTCCCAACGTCGGTCGAAAACCAAGTGATGTTGCAGGCTTCAGTTAACTTCTCAGGTCAACCACCTGCCGTGAATTGGAGAAGATGATGTCTCAAGATGTGATGCCGGGACCGGGAAAATTGGAGAGGATCCGGGTGCTCGCAGCAGATGGCACTCGCATGGGCAGCCAGTTACTGGCGCAGGCGCTGGCCCAGGATAGCCAATTCCAGGTTACGGGTATCGAGCCTAAATCGGCTTCCATCCTAGCTGCTGTAACTGGCGAGCGACCGCATGTGCTCCTGATGAGTTCGCTGCTGGAGGAATCGACGACCCAGGGATTTGATCTGACGCGCCAGATTTGCGCGGCACATCCTGAGACCCGCGTCATACTCTTGATGGATACTTCGAACCCTTCCGCGGTGGTTGAGGCATTTCGCTGCGGAGCGCGAGGAGTTTTTTCGCGCACCGAATCCTCAGCCTGTCTTGCCAAGTGTGTAAGCAGCGTTCATCACGGCCAGGTGTGGGCGAATAGCGCTGAGTTGCGGTACCTGATCGAGGCCTTGCGTGAATCAGAACCGGTCCGGTTGGTGGACTCCGGTGGTCAAGCCCTGCTTTCCAAACGCGAGCAAGACGTGGTGCGCTGCGTCGCCGAAGGGTTGTCCAATCGCGAGATCGCGAGTCGTTTGAAGCTGACCGAACACACCGTCAAGAATTACCTGTTTCGCATCTTCGACAAGCTGGGGGTTTCCAGCCGGGTGGAAGTTGTTCTCTACGTTTTCCGGATGCGTAAGGTCATGATGGCGTCTTCCGCGGATGATAACGGTGAGGGCAGAACTCCGGAGCCCACGCTACTCAACCGGCCTGCCAAGCCCAGTGGCAGGATGGCGCCGAGCCCAGTAGAGCCCATGAAAGAACTGGCCCGCAGGACCCGGGTGTAAGCGAAGCGGAAACAAAAATCGTGCTGCCCCGGCGTGGCGATCACCTTTGTTTTTTTCGCCCGCCGCCAGTTATTTCTCAGGGTCGAGAAAAGATTGGATTCCTTCACGGCTGTACGATCAGAGTTACGGGGGCAGCTTGATGGCTGAGCGCGCCGGTTGTGCCGGTTACCGTGATGGTGTAGGTCACCGGTTTTGTCCCCTGCTGTCCGTTGCCACCATTCCCACCGCTGTCGCCATTGCTGCCTCCTCCGCCACAAGAGGTGAGCGCCCAGGCTAGTAAGAGTAGTCCGAACAGAGAAGTTAGCAACGCAAATTTCTTCCGGTTTGAGCGCAGGCTTCCGACGAGCGCCAATCCTGGAAGCGTCAGCCACATGGCGTAGACGACGCGACGCGACCAGGGCGCAGCGAGGCTTGCCGAACTGGACGCGGTGACGGTCATTAGTACCGCCGCGGCGCTGCTGCCGGGAGTTACTGTGCTGGGCGTGAAACTGCATGAAAGCCCGGGACAGGACATGGACGGCGACAAGGTCACGGCATCGGGGAATACCCCTCCGGTGGGTGCGGGCAACACGCTGAAATTGTAAGTGGCCGATTGTCCGGCGCTAACCGTCTGGGTCGCCGGCGTGACCGTACCAATGGTGAAATCCTGGATCACGGTGAGTGGCAGCGCCAGGCTGTGAGTGGGTTGTCCTGACGAGTCGGTCACCGTCACATTGATGTTGTACGAATTGGAGGGCAGTGGCGCGGCGCTGTTTGGGATGTTGAGGGTAACCGTAAGCGGAACCGTGGTCGCCGGGCTGATCGACGTAGGGCTTGTGACTGAGCACTGACCGGAAAGCGAGCTGGCATCACACGTGGCTTTCACCGAGCCGCCATAGTTCGAATTCACGCCGACTTTTGCGGTTGTACGCGCGAACGCATCCACTTCGCCGGGAAACGCCTGGATGGTTGTGAGCGTGAAGTCGTTGACCCCGCCGGTTGACCGAGTCACGGTTACGGCGATTGTCAGGCTGTGGTTGGGATTCCCCGAGGTGTCATGTGCGGCGAGGGTTAAATTGTAGATACCGGGCACGGCGCTGCCCGGCACCGTGATGTTTGCGGCAAACTGCGCCGTAGAGCCTCCGCTAACCAGAATCGGACTTGCGGGGGACACCGCGCAGGTAGCGTCCGCCGGTGCGCTGGAGGTGCAGGTTACATTGACGGACCCGGAGTAGTAAGTGGAAGGAGTGATGGCAAGGTCTGCGCTACCCTGTGAGCCAGCGGAGATGCTCACCGACCGCGTGCCGGAAAGTTGGAAGTTAGCGACGTTGAACGGGATCGCGAGCGTGTTCGTGGTCGCACCAGACGTTCCCAGTACCGACATCTGATAGCTGCCGGCTCCCAACGTTGCCGCGTCCACAGTAACGTTTGCCGTGATTGGGAATGAATTCACTGAGTTTGGGGTGACGCTGCAACTGCCGCCTCCCGACGTAATGGCGCATGAAAGATTCACGGCGCCGGAGAATCCATTCACGCCGGTGATGGAGATTGCTCCCTGCGTTGTGGTGCTGCCAGCGTTTACCGTGGGGAAGAGGCTCGACTCGGCAAGACAAAAGTCCGGGCTGCTGCTGGTTAACGGCAAATTGAACTGCCAGATGCCGCGGCCGTAGGTGGAAGCCCGCAACATTTTCTGACAAGCGGAGTCGAAGAGGGCAAGGGCCGTGACTGCAACGTTGGGCAGAAACCCGTTCGCACCGCTCATTGGATTCACCTCAGTCCAGGTGGGGCCGTGGTAGTCCGCGGCTGCGGGCGTGGGGCTTTCGAATACGCCCATGTCGGTGCCCACGTAAACCATTGACGCGATCGAATCGACGACGACTGCGTTGACTGGAGCGTCCTGCAGAGGGCTTGCTCCACCGATCCCTGTGAAGTCAGTCCAGGTGGCTCCTGCGTTGATGGTTTGCCATACATGTCCTGGGCCCGGGGCGCCGAGTGGAGGGCCAGTAAAGCCCATAACGGTTACGTAGGCCGTCTTGCCGCTCTTGTCGGAAGGGTCGATGGTCACGCTGGAAATCGGAAACTGGTTGGGATTGATGCTGCCGCCTCCGGGACCGTTGAGCGTCACGTTGGCAAAAGTCGAAACCGTTCCGGAAGCTGCCGCAGCGTTTGTCGTTACCCAAACATTTCCCCCGGTCGGTGCGCTCGATTCGTTGGGCCCGAGGCCGTCCGTTGTGGCATAAATCACTTGCGAGCCATTCGCGCCCATGGGGCCCCCGGCGGCCAGCGCACGAACTACGTTGACTTCTGTGCCCGCGCAGGTTCCGGTACCCAGCGTATCGAAATTAAGACTCAGCGCTGTAAATGTACCGCCCAGTCGCGGTCCGCTCCACACCCGGCAGGTTCCCACCAGCATGTTCGTCGCCGACTGCTGATCGAGAATGTAGGGAAAATAAAACGCTCCATCATCGCCGCCGAGGTTGCTGCTGCTGACGACTACATTGAAAAGGCTGTCATTGCAGCTGATTCCCGACGGGCATTCCTGAATATTCAGCCCGCCTGATCCCGCATCCGGGTTCGAGGCAAACCAGCTTCCTGCGACCGGGTCGATGGCGCTGTACCCGCCATCGCCACTCAAAACGTTTCCCCAGCCCGGACTGATCGCGGCGGTCGCGGTCGCCGGAGAGCCGTTGTCCTGGGTGCCTCCCAGAAGCGTGTTAGCGTCGAACGGATTTTGCGAGAAGCTGACGAACTGAGTCAGCGAACCCAGATTCTGATTGAGATCGTCGAATTGATTCGTGCCGGAGCACGAACCGGTTGTGAGCCCCGAGAATCCGTCGAGGGCGCGGTAAACGCCGCCGTCATTGGCGAAATACATAAGGTCCGCCCCGACCTCGGCGCCTCCCGGAGGGATCGTGTAGGCCACGGCGTGCTGGTCGGGATGCACGTGGGCGGGCGCCCCCAACGGGTCGCAACCGTAGACGTGCGTGAGATTCATGAAGGGGACAGCAGAGCAGGCTGGGTTGGCGGAATTGATCGAACACTTGTAGAGGTTGATGGCCCCGGCGTACAAGTCGGTGGGATTCCCCGGACAGCTCTGAGCTCCGTTGGGACAATTCGGGACCGCCAGCAGTTCCAGGTTGTAGAATCCCTGCTCCACACCGCAGCCGTTGGGATTGTTGAGGATAGAATCGCCGCAATTGATGATGCCGCTATCGTCGACTTGCGTCCACGAAACCGCGCCGGTTTGACTTTGCCAAACGCCCAGCCAGATTCCTTGATCCACGAGGTTATTGTTCGCATCGAAGGAGATAAACCACGCGTACATTTCATTGCGTCCCGGGACTACCGTGATTTCGCCTCGATAGATTGGGCAGTTTGTGCTGTAGCTTTGAGGGCAAGCGGTAGGGTTCAGTAGTCCCGGTGTGCCCGGCTGATTGGCGAGGAGTGTCCAGTTCAAACCCTCCGGGGATGAGTAAAAGCCGTGATAACGCACGGCCGCAAAGAACAAGCCCGCGGCGGCGTTGTACGCTACAGAGGTGGCCGAGGTCGCCTGGCTCGCGCCACCGGGAAAAAGGACATCGTAAGTCCAGGTCAGCCCGGCATCGGTCGAAGTGTAGAGACCGCGGTAAGTGCTGCTGGTTAGTGCGCCATCGGTAACGCCTTCTGATGTCGCCGCCATGGCCGCAACTACCGTGTTTGGACTGGTGGTGCTGAAGGCCATGCGAGTTGCGCCCAAGCCGTTGAAGGAAAGAGCGCTATTGTTGGTGGGGTTGTTTGCGCTAGAGATCAATGACCACGAGCTGCCTGCGTCGATTGAACGTAGAATTCCGAGGCCGAAGTAAGAGTCCGCTGCATTGTCAGCCTCGCCCGTGCCCGCCAGGACTACACTATTTGCGGGGACCACATTCCCGGGCTGAATCGCAATCGATCCGATCGAGAGGGTCGCCTGATCGTCGGTGATTGCGGTCCACATTACGTCAGTGGCCGTGGCATCAGCAGCATTTGTGGATTTCCACACTCCGCCCTGCGCTCCGCCGATATAAACCGTGTTGCCAGTGGGATCCGCGGGATCGATGGCTACCGCCGTCGCCCGTCCGGAGACTTGATGGTAGTCCTGAAAACCGGAGCCCGTAGCATCGGAGGCCAGCGGCACCGGGCCCAAGGGCATCCAGGTACCGGACGTTGTATTCGACGGCGAGTTCGCACCCTCCTGACTCGCGCGGGTTGCGCGAACGGCGCGCGATTGCATCTTGGCTTTATAGGCTCGGAGGCGTAAGTCGGCCGCGGTCTTTCCGGGCACAACACGTCCGCGCAGGAACCACTCGGAGCGTTGCTGCGCATGGTCGGCATCCGCGCTGGAAATGGATGTTTCGCGTCCTGTGCGTTTCGCGCCCTGTGCTTGCGCGATCGAGAGCAATGACGATAAGAGGAACGCGAGACATATTGCGCGCACCACGCGACGGAGCCAGGAACCCATCATGAGCGGTTAAAACATGAATAGTTCAGCCTGGGCAGCAAGTCTGGACAGTTAAACTATGTGGCCAGTATCGAAGTGTCCAGCGGGCGGGGTCAAAGCAAAAAGCGCGAAAAAAGCCACCGAAAACCATTTCGGGAAGTAGGAAGGTCACTGCATTTGCATGAGCGCCCCGCGCAACACATGGGATCTCACTGTACAATCTTCATCGGCTTCGCGGAGCGGGCCGATCTTGCGAATGCGTGAAAGGACTTTCCGAGTGCTGATGCGGCGTCTTGTGTCGTGCAGTTTGATAGCTATTCTGGCGCTGGTGTCTGGTTCGATTCTGCGGGCTGAAGCTGCTGGCCGAGAGATCAACGTCGCCGCTGCGGCGGACCTGAGTGCCGCACTGCAGGAAGTCGTCGCCGACTTTGAAAGGCGCACCGGCATCTCAGTGAAGCTCTCATTTGGCGCGTCGGGAGCGTTGACCCAGCAGATTCAGAATGGCGCGCCGTTCGATGTATTTTTCTCGGCGGACATGGACTATCCCAGGCAGTTGATCGCCGGGGGGCAGGCCGAGGGCGCAACGCTGTATCGTTATGCGGTGGGGCGGCTGGTGTTGTGGGTGCCGTCCGACTCGCCGCTCGATGTTGAGCACAAGGGCATGGACGTGTTACTCGATCACTCAGTGAAAAAAATTTCAATTGCAAATCCGCAGCATGCACCTTACGGACGCGCGGCCGTGGCTACCCTGAAGCATTATGGCCTGTATGAAAAACTCAGCGATCGATTGGTGCTGGGAGAAAACATTTCGCAGGCCGCGCAATTTGTCGAATCCGGCAACGCGCAGGCCGGGTTTGTGGCTCTGGCTCACGCCTCTGCGCCTACGATGCAGGGCAAGGGAAAATACTGGATCGTCCCCGCCGAGGCCTATCCAGCGCTGGATCAGGGAGTCGTGGCACTGTCCCGCTCGCCTCGCAAACAAGACGCGGAGGCATTCATCAACTACGTAAAAACCGCGGAGGTTGCGGCGGTCCTGCGGCGTTACGGCTTCATCGTTCCGGAGCAGAACTAAGGGGTACTGGTGAGTGGTCAGTGAAGCCAAAACCGATGTGTCGTTCCGCGCTCTTCTTAACTGGCCACGAGCCACTGAGTTATGATCAACTGGCAAGCATTCCGGCTCACCATCGAACTTGCAGTGGTGGTATCGGCCATTCTGCTGATGATCGGCCTGCCTCTTGCGTATTGGGTCGCATTCTCGCGCTGGCGCTGGAAATTTCTGGTGGAGGCCGTAGTCGCCCTACCGATCGTGCTGCCGCCGACGGTGCTCGGATTTTACCTGCTGGTCGTCCTCGGCTCTCGCAGCCCACTGGGACGCTGGTGGCTATCTTTGACCGGCCATACCCTGGCCTTCACCTTCGCCGGACTTGTGATTGGTTCCATCCTCTATAGCCTCCCGTTCGCGGTGCAGCCCTTCACAGCTTCGTTCTCGTCGGTCGATCGCAGGCTGATCGTGGCCTCGGCAACGCTGGGTGCTTCCCCCCTGCGAACTTTCTTCCGCGTAGTGGTTCCACTCTCGATGCCAGGAATGATTACCGGCATAGCGTTGGCTTTTGCTCACACCATGGGCGAGTTCGGAGTTGTGCTGATGATTGGAGGCAATATCCCCGGAGTAACCCGCACCGTTTCCATCGATATCTACGATCAAGTTCAAGCCTCGAACTATGGCGCGGCCAATGCCACGGCCCTGCTGCTGCTCGTTTTCTGTTTCGCGGTGCTGACCGTGGTCTACGGGCTGAACCGGGGCACTTCGAAACACAAATTATGGCCGCTTGGTCCAGTCAGATAGACGAGACTCGATGCCCACGCCCATCCCGGAACAGAAAACTGCAACCTCAACGCTCAACGCCCGTATTAGCAAACGCTTTCCCTCCGCAGAGCACGATTTCTCTCTCGATGTGGAGTTCAGCGTAGCGCCCGGATTCACCATCCTCTTCGGTCCATCGGGGTCGGGGAAAACCACGATCCTGGATTGCATTGCCGGACTGGCCACTCCGGATGCAGGAAAGATCACGGTGGGTGAGCGCGTCCTGTTCGAAGCGAGCACTTCCTCGAATGTTCCGGTGGTTGAACGAGGAGTGGGATATGTCTTGCAGGATCTTGCTTTGTTTCCGCATCTGACGGTTGAGCAGAATGTCGAGTACGGCCTCGCCCATCTGCCGCGCTCTACTCGGAAACAGAGGGCCGCAGCCATGCAGCAGGAGTTCCATGTCGAGAACCTGCGCCAGCAGCGTCCAGGTGAAATCTCCGGCGGAGAACGTCAGCGGGTGGCGCTGGCACGGGCTCTGGTCACCGACCCTTGCGTGCTTCTACTCGACGAACCTCTGGCGGCTTTGGACGCCGCGAATAAATCGAAGATTCTCGATGATCTCCGGCGCTGGAATCAAGCGCACCGCATTCCGATTCTCTATGTCACCCACAGCCGCGAAGAAGTGCTCGCGCTGGGCGAGCGTGTGCTGGTGCTGGAGCAAGGCCGCATCATCGCCCAGGGCACGCCTCATGAAGTATTGAGCGCTCCCCTTCAGGAAACCGTGGCCCAGCTGGCCGGTTTTGAAAACATTTTCGATGCCACGGTTTGGCTGGTTCACGAGGATCGCGGCACCATGACGTGCCGCTTACCGGGTAACCAGCCGGGAACGTATGTACTGCTCGAGACCCCCTTAATCCGCGCCGAAACAGGATCGCGGCTGCGGGTCGGAATTCGTGCTGGCGACATTCTCCTGGCGACCGGAAAGCCGCAAGGACTGAGCGCCCGGAACGTGATCGCTGGCCGCCTGGTCTCTCTCGAAAGGCGCGACATGATTGTCGCCGCCCGCGTAGACTGCGGGGTCGAGATGGTGGTGTATCTGACCCTCGCCGCGCGCGACGACTTGAAGCTGATCGAGGGCCTCGAGGTATGGCTGGTGATCAAAACTTACTCGTGTCATTTAATGCAGAAGTAGGAAGTTAAGTGGCGAGTCAGAATGCAGAAGGGGTAGGTTCTACTTCTTTGTTTCGATTTCTCACTTCTGCATTCTGCATTTCGGATCGTTCCATCTCAAGTACAGCGATCCATTGTCCACGGCGCTGTTCTGAAAATACGACGTGGCCGCCCAGAATTTGCGCTGCCGCCGCCGGGGGAAGATCGCGGTGAAATCCGAAAAAGCGCGTTTTCAATCCGGTCCAAGTCTTCCAGCGATCCCAGAGCGCGGGTCCGGGCTCGTATTTCGTTGAGAAAACGAGTGCCACTTCATAATTTGAGCGAAAGTCCCCTGCTGAAAGCACTTCAGTCAGGGAGAAATCTTCGACGCGCACGACGCGCATTGGTCGCGTGATATAGCCTAGCCAGGGACGGCTTATTTCGTCGGATGCCGGCCAGGCGGTGAGCACCCGCGCCATGGGATAACGCGCTTCGAGAAACCGTTCTGCGTCTTCATGCATTACGACGTAATCGCGGTAGGCAAGATTATCCTCGGGCGAGAATCCATAGGGGGGATTCCAGAACCAGGCGGCCACAAACGCGCCGGCAATGCACGCGATTGCTGGCAGCCAAAAACTTACTCTCCGCCACAGCGTCGAGACCGACAGAATGATCACCAGGGGAAGGGCAGGTAGCATGTACCGGGCCAGCACCGCGCCCCCAATCAACGCCATCGTCAACACATAAGTGAGGATGATGACATAGAAAACCATTTGCACCGGAAAGCCAACGCGCGAACGCGGCATGCCCGAGTCGCTTCGCGCGGGCAATATCCACATTGCAAGCCACATCGCAAGGGTCAAAACCCACAGATGAAGGTACCCGATGACTTGCCAAAGCCGCATCGCGAGCGCCAGAAGAAATCGAGTTAGATTGAGCGTCGCTGCCACGTTGTAGCGGAAGAATTCCGGGTTGCCGAAGACATACCCTGTCCGCGCATAGTGGTAGGCATACCAAAGGGCGACAGGCAGCGCGGGAAGGAGCAGGGAAGTGATGCGGCGTGCGGGGCGGGAATGAGATCGCAGGTCCGCCGCATCATCGGCACTTCTAATCCAGAGGCCTCGCAGAGGGCTTTCTCGTCCGAGCAATCCGATGGTCTCCCATGCCAGAAGAGCCAGGGGTGCGAGAATGGCTGTCTCCTTAGCCAACGCCGCCAGGGCGAACCAAAGGGCGGTCGAAACCTCTCGCCCTTCCACATAAGATGAGAGTCCCCAGAAAATAAGCCCTGCCGCCGCCAAATCCACCTGCGCTAATGAGCTTTGCGCGAAGAATACGGGATAGAGCGCAGTGCAGAGAGTGGAGGCGATTGCCACTTCTGTATTAGCAACGCGCTCGGCCAGCCGAAACACGCCCGTAAGCGCGAAGGCCGCCACCACCAACATCGCCGTCCGCGTTACCAATGGTGCGTAGCCTATAACCTTCCACCACAGCGCTATCCAGGCCAGCACGAGCGGCGGATGCGCGTTCGAAACCGTCGAATGGGGAATGAAGCTCCCGGTGAGCAGGATGTCGCGTGCGGCCGGAACGTAGTATCCAGCTTCGTCCCAGAAGTAAGGCAACCGCAACAAAGGAATGTGGAGCAGAAAGATAACGACAAAGATCGCCGCGAATACCAAGGCTGGGTAAGCGCTCGACCACCGAACCGGCCTGTCTTCCTGAGACCGGTGAGAAATGGGATTTTCCTCCTGGAGTTTAGTGAAAGAACCGCCTTTTCTTCCGGAACGCTAACCTTCGAGTTAGTGCACCGGTCCCGGTGGCGTCATTCGCGGGTCCAGTTTGATCTCGCCGAAGGCGCTCTCATAGCCGGAGACGTTCTGCTGCAGCAGTCCAAGCAGCGCTTTGGCCTGTTGCGGGCTGAGGTAAATGCCCTGAAAATTGCGAATCTCGACCTGAGCTTCACTCTGCTGCTGCAGGGTTCCAAAGGCCAGAAAGAAGTCCCAGACATTCACTCGCATCTGCACGCTGTTGGCGTAGGCTTCGCGGTAGTCGGGAGCATTGATCAGCTTGACGTTAGGTTGTGCCGGAACGCTCATAATCATGCAGTGTAATGAGTTTTGGTGGTGGAAGGGAAGCCGCGCGGGAGAAAATCCGCCTGCGCCGAAGGAAAATCCCGCAGAGCTGACGATGCGTTTCAACCAGTATTCGAATGACAAAAAGTGTCAGGCAGCTTGCAGATTTCTGGCTGAAGGCATCAAAAAGCCGGCTCCCAAAGGTACATGATCCGAAGCTACTTTGCTGAAATCAAAGGGGTTGTAGGATGTAATTACAGCGGCCAACTGGCGTTCAAAATGCGAGACCTGAGGCGGCATTGAATTGAAAAATCGTGAGCGCTCTATGACCCATAAACCGGAAGACGCAGCCACTGAAGAACTCATTCTCCCCGAGAACCTGCTGCCGCTGGGAGCCGTGCTCGGCCACGGCGTGACCCCGTTGGACGTCAGCATGGTATTGGCGAAAGTGTTTGGCGTGCAAAACGCGGAAGTCGCATTGCTGCGGCTCGAGGGCGGATTGCTCAAATTCATCTTTCCCGAACATCTGAGAACCACCGGCGCCATTCCAATCTCCAGCAAGGCGGTTGCGGCTCATACCGCGTTGAGCAAGAAACCAGAGATCTTCAATAACTTCGCCCGCGTAAAACACGCTAGCATTTTCGAAACTATCAAACCCATCCGGGTCGAAGACGACAGCCCGGCTCCGCCGCCTCCGATTCAAAAGCTGATGTCGGTGCCCATCCTCGATCAGAACTCCGCCGTCATGGGCGTCATTCAGATCTCACGGAAGGGTCTGGATCCGCGCTTTACACGGGATTTCAGCCGCGAGGATCTGCACGATCTGGAACTAGCCGCCGGATTGCTGGCTACCTCATCGGTGATGCAGGCGAGCTAGAGTGTAAGCAAAACTTTTGCGCTTGATGAACCCTTGTAGAGCCCGCGCCCCTGGAGCTGTTGCCTCCAGCCGGGGCCTTGACGGCTGCGTGTGGGCTGCGGTTTTATTCTTCTTAAACCACTGACTACACTGTGTTTAATTCGCAACGGAGAAAATGTACTTGTGTTGTATCAAATTTGGAGTAATATATAGTCATAAATGGAGGTGCATTTATGGCTACCTTGCAACAGGCCGTTGTAGGTTTCTCATGGGATACAGCCTCCGATCTTTCGAAAAAGGAGAACCGAACCCGGCTCAGTCCCGCCGCAATCAAGGGCCTTCTTCGTATCGCAACGCATTGGGGAGTCCGGGACGACGATACGCGAGTTTTGCTTGGCGGCATATCCAGTGGTAGTTTCTACGCTCTCAAGAACCGAGCTGCCAAAACACTGGATGAAGATCAGCTGACCCGAATTTCGCTTTTGATCGGAATTTATAAGGCACTGAACATCCTTTATGGAAAGAAGCTCGCGGACGCCTGGATCACGCTGCCAAACACGAATCTAATGTTTGGGGGAGACTCGCCCCTTAATTATGTTAAGAGGGGAGGCATACCTGCTCTTCTTCGAGTCCGTCAACTGTTGGACGCTCGTCGTGGCGGCAGATGAACTCTCCCAAGCTGAGCAAGGTGGAACAGGACGGGAGTCATCGTCTGATCCCCTACCGCTACAGTGATCGTGGCAGGCCAATCCTCAACCTTCTTGCGCAGGACGACGACGATCTGCTCAGCGACCTCACCGAACTAGAAGGCGCCACGAACGATAGACTGCTTGGTGAGAGTGGCAGGCTACCCGGCGTAAGCGCCATCGAGCTGGTTTCCGGTTTTCCCCTCGCGCATATCGTTAACGCGACTTTCACTCACGCGGATCCTCTCGGCGGAAGGTTTAATAGCGTAGGACGAGGAGCTTGGTATGCGGCCTTCGAAATGCAAACCGCACAATCGGAAGTTGTCTTTCACAGAGCCGCCGAGTTGAAAGAGGTCGGATGGAAAGCGGAAGAAGTCTCTCCATATATCGACTATCTCGCCGACTTCAGGCATGAATTTCACGACATTCGAGGAGATCCGGACTTCGCGGACTGCTTATCCCCAAACAGCTACGCTGCCTCCCAATCTCTCGGACTTAGACTATTGACCAGTGGCTCGGCGGGGATTGTGTATCCGAGCGTGCGGCACCAGGGGGGCGTGTGTATCGCCTGCTTTCGTCCTCCCCTGGTGCTGAACGTACAGCGCGGGCCTCTGGTGAAGTTCACGTTCATTAATGCGGAAATGACTTCTGTCGTCATTGAAAACTGACGAGTCAGGCTCAAACAATCAGCTCCGCACGCTATTGGAGGGACTGATAAGCCCGATAAGAAATATGTATTGGACTCACTGAACCCCTGCCTTTATCGTCTGCGGATCAGGGAGAGGACTGCGATTGACGCACGGGCGCTCGTCGGGGCTGGCTCACCTTCCCGGGTCAGCCCTCGCCTCCGGATTTTGACAAGTCACGTTTTTGACAAGTCAGATTCTCCCAAGTGCGGTAGTATCGGCAGTTGCTGGCGCCGTTCCAGCACGCGTGCGGTTACCGGAGAAACGATCGCCAGAGCATTGCCCACCTTTGGAAACAGGAGTAAGCAGACATGACAAGACGAGCTGGCCGGCACTTCTTGCGCCTGTCGTTTATATCGGTGCCGGCATCGGCGGCCGTGTCGGCCATTGCCGCCATCCTTTTAGCCGCCGCGTTGCTCGCTGCGCTGTCAACGCCCTGCCGCGCCGACGAGCCCAAGCCGGATCCCTCCGGCACAGCTACTGGGGACAAGACCACCGCCGTGGACGCCGCCGGCAATCCCTTCGTTGTCGCCGAGCCGACCGATAAGACTGCTCCCGACTACGCCGCGAACAAGAAAGCATTTGATGAGTATCAGGCTCAGGTGGCCAAAGAGCCGCTTGCGGTAAAACTGGCTGACAGCGTGGGCCATGTTCGCGTGGCGACAAATTTTGCCTGGACTCTGAATACCGGTTATCTCGTCCTGTTCATGCAGGCGGGTTTTGCTCTTCTTACCTGCGGGCTGGTGCGGAAGAAGAATGCGGCTCACCTGATGATGCTGAATTTCGCGGCCTATGTTTTTGCCTTCCTGGCTTATTACGCGGTCGGATATGCGTTTCAGTTTGGAGCCGTTGCCATCAATGCCGCGCCCAGCAACCTGGGCGGCATACCCACGCTTAACCACTTCCTAATTGGCAGCGGGCAATGGGGTTTCGTTGGCGGAAAAGGATTCTTTCTCACCGGTCCCGCCTATGACAGTGCTAGCAACTGTCTGACCCTGTTCGAAGTCGTTTTCATGGAAACCGCCGGCTACATTATCGTCGGCGCGGTGTGCGAGCGCATAACCTTCTGGGCCTTCGTGCTCTGTGAACTCTTCATCGGCGCAATCCTCTACCCGATCTCGGGCTGCTGGACCTGGGGCGGGGGCTGGCTCTCGCAAGTCGGCTCTACGTTGAATCTGGGCCATGGCTACGTCGACTTCGCGGGTTCTACCGTGGTGCACGCCGTGGGCGGCTTCTGTGCCATGGCGCTGGCAATTATTCTCGGTCCACGTCTGGGCAAATACGGCCCCAGCGGAAAGATTCGCGTCTTTCCAGCTCATAACATCGTTTATGTCGTGTCGGGAACTTTTATTCTGCTCTTTGGCTGGATGGGATTTAACCCCGGTTCCACTCTCGGAGCCACTGACCTCCGCATCTCCGTGGTCGCAGTGAACACGAATCTGGCCGCAGTGGCGGGCTCCGCCGCTGCCATGCTGGTCTGGTATTTTCTGTTCGGCAAGCCGGATATCACCATGGCCTGCAACGGAATGCTCGCGGGATTGGTCGCGATTACGGCGCCCTGCGCCTTTGTGTCTCCAACCTCCGCGGTCATCATCGGTCTGCTGGCCGGATGCCTGGTATGTGCCGGCGTTCTGTTCAACGAGCGGACGCTTAAAATCGACGATCCCTGTGGCGCGATTTCGGTGCACGGATATTGCGGATGGCTCGGCGCCGTCAGCGTGGGAATCTTCGCCGATGGCGCCTACGGCTCGGGCTGGAATGGCGTGGGCGCGAGCACCTATCTCGGCCACGCCGGGCAGGGTGTGACAGGCCTGCTCCACGGTGATACGCGGCAGTTCTTATGCCAACTGATGGGCGCGACCTTGTACGCGGTGTGGGCCTTCGGCGCCACCTTCGTGGTCTTCTGGTGCGTCAACAAAGCGAAGAGCATGCGAGTGCCGCCGGAGTCAGAAGAAGAAGGTCTCGACGTTCCCGAGTTCGGCATGCCGGGCTATCCTGAAGATGCGGTGGTCACATCTTCGTACTAGCGTAGATACTCATGCGAGGACAGCCGCCCTCGGCTGTCCTGTCGTGCGAAGATCAACTCGCTCTTGCCACCTGCACCGTCAACCTCTACAAACATGTAATATGAATGCCGCGTCAGCGGCCCCGCCGTGATGAAAGATGTTTGGAGAGAGTGACCATGCGACAACTCCGCTCTTTAGCAAAGATCCCACCGATTTTCTTCATCTTCCTCACCGCAGCGTTCGCCCAGACCGCCGAGAAGCCCGACCTCACCAAGCAGCCAACCCTCTACGTGGTCGGCTACGCCCACCTCGACACCGAATGGCGATGGGAGTATCCCCAGGTCATCAACGAATACATTCGCAAGACCATGGAGGAGAATTTCACTCTCTTCGATAAGTATCCTCACTACGTTTTCAACTTCAGCGGCGCCAATCGCTACCGCTTTATGAAGGAATATTTTCCCGCGGATTTTGCCCGGCTGAAGAAGTACGTCGATCAGGGAAGATGGTTTCCTGCGGGATCATCCATGGAAGAGGGCGACGTGAACACGCCCAGCGCCGAGACCATCATCCGGCAAATTCTCTACGGCAATAACTGGTTTCGCAAAGAACTGGGCAAAGCCAGCGCGGAATATATGTTGCCGGATTGTTTCGGATTTCCGTCGTCGCTGCCGACCATCCTCGCGCACTCCGGAGTGAGGGGATTCTCCACGCAGAAGCTGGTGTGGGGATCTTCTGCCCCTGGTGGAGGTCTCGAATCGCTCGAAAAGACGCCGGAGGGCACGCCATTCAATGTGGGGGTCTGGGTTGGGCCGGACGGCGAGAGTGTGCTGGCCGGTCTGAATCCTGGTGATTACAGTGCCGGAATCTACACCGATCTCAGCCGGCCCTTGCCTTCCTTGCTGCCCGATATTGTTCTTGGGGGTATTCAGAAAAAACTCGACCCCCTGCAACAAAAACAAAAGCAGGCTGAAGAAAGCGGGCGCCTACTCGACGAAAAAGAAGCTGCGGAGCTCGTGAATCTGCGGGACGAGCAGAGGGCATCCGCCAAAGTTGACCAGGATCGGGAACACAGCCGGTATCAAGGAGACTGGGCGGCGCGCGTTGAACAAAACGGAAAAATCAGTGGCGTGTTCACCGACTATCACTATTACGGGACAGGCGATATCGGTGGCACTCCCGACGAGGAGTCGGTGAAGCGCCTTGAAGCCATATTAACGAAAGGCACGGCAAACCTGCCTCCTTTGGCCCAAGTCCTCTCCCGCGACCAGCAGCGCATGGCGGGTCCCCCGATAAACGTCGGTGACGGCCCGGTTCACGTAATCTCCGCCAATGCCGAGCAGATGTTTCTCGCCATCACGCCCTCCGAGGCCGCCGGACTTCCGCGCTACACCGGAGAAATGGAGCTGACCAACCACTCCGCCGGTTCGCTGACGTCGCAGGCCTATCAGAAGCGCTGGCTTCGAAAAGAAGAACTACTCGCCGATGCCGCCGAGAAGGCTTCGATCGCCGCGGAATGGCTGGGTGCGCGCCCCTATCCGCTGCAGCGCCTTAATGACGCCTGGACACTGGTGATGGGAGGTCACTTTCACGACATCGCCGCAGGAACTGCGAGTCCCAAGGCGTACGAGTTCGCCTGGAACGACGATGTGATCGCCATGAACCAGTTTGCCGGAGTGCTGACCAATGCCGCCTCAGCGGTTACCGCGGCACTCAACACAGAAGCCAAAGGTGTTCCGTTGGTGGTCTTCAATGCACTGAACATTGCCCGAGAAGATATGGTTGAAGCCAGCGTAAACTTCCCCGGCGGCATGCCGAAAGCTGTACGTGTCACCGGTCCGGATGGCAAAGACATTCCGGCGCAAGTTTCGCACGGCAAAATAATCTTCGTCGCGAAAGTTCCATCGGTTGGCTTTGCGGTTTATGACGTCGAGCCTGCGGCCAGCTCGTCGGGCGCCGCATCGGCCCTGCGGGTTTCGGAGGATTCGCTCGAGAACCAGTTCTACCGGGTCACCATAAAGGCTGATGGCGATGTCGCCAGCATTTTCGACAAGTCGATCGGCAGGGAACTGCTATCCGCTCCCGCGCGCCTGGCCATTTCCTACGACAACCCCGTCCAGTGGCCTGCCTGGAATATGGACTGGGATCAGGAGCAGGCTGCGCCGAAAGCATACCTGGGCGGTCCGGCAAAGATTCGGGTGGTGGAGAACGGTCCCGCTCGCGTCGCCGTCGAAGTCTCTCGTAAGACCGCGGGATCTCGTTTTGTCCAGACCATCCGCCTGTCCGCAGGTGAATCCGGGAAGCGTGTGGAGTTTTCCAACTCCGTCGACTGGAACACTAAAGAATCGAATCTGAAGGCGGTTTTTCCTTTGGCTGCGTTCAATCAAGTGGCCACCTACAACTGGGATATCGGCACCATCGAACGGCCCACCGCCGAGCCCAAGAAATTCGAAGTGCCATCTCATCAGTGGATCGATCTTACTGACGCGAGCGGTGAGTTCGGCGCCACAATTTTGACCGACTGCAAGAACGGATCGGATAAACCCAATGATCGCACCATCCGGCTCACCTTGATCCGCACCCCGGGCACGCGCGGCGGCTATGCCGACCAGGGCACCCAGGATCTTGGCCATCACGAGTTCATTTATGGAATCGCCGGGCACGCCGGCGGCTGGCGGCACGACCAGACCGACTGGCAGGCGCAAAGTATGAACGACCCGCTCATCGCCTTCGAGGCGCCGAAGCACGACGGCAGGCTGGGCCGTGAGTTTTCTCTGTTAAAGGTTAGCAGCTCGCGTATTCGACTTCTTGCACTGAAGAAAGCTGAGCAAGGAGATGAGATCGTCGTGCGCCTCGTCGAACTCGATGGCAAACCGCAGCCGGACGTCCGCATTTCGTTCCACACGCCAATTACCGCTGCGCGCGAAGTGAACGGTCAAGAGCAACCTGTCGGACCCGCAAACCTAAACGACGGATCCTTGGTTACCTCATTCTCAGCGTACCAACCACGCACGTTCGCCGTGCGCCTGTCCGCTGCCCAAGCCAAGATTGCGCCGGTCAACTCCGTGCCGGTGCCGCTACAGTACGACCTCGCGACTGCCAGCAATGACGGCACAAAATCGCAAGGCGGATTTGACGGCCACGGCGAAGCTCTACCGGCGGAGATGCTGCCTTCGCAGATCAAGTTCAACGATGTGCAGTTCCAACTAGCTCCTTCGAAGACAGGCGTGCCCAACGCGATTACAGCCAAAGGGCAGACGATCACCCTGCCGCTGGGCAACCACAATCGCCTGTACGTGCTGGCCGCTTCATCAGATGGTGACCAAAGGGCCGTGTTCAATGTTGGGAACACGAATGTCGAACTGAACGTCGAGGACTGGGGCGGATTGGTCGGTCAATGGGATGATCGGCAGTGGAGCTCGAAGGATACCTCCCACGACGACTACGGCGAGATGACTGGACTTAAGCCGGGCTACATCAAGCGAGCCGACCTGGCCTGGTACTGCTCGCATCATCACAACGCCGCGGGCGAGAATGTTCCCTATCGCTACTCCTATCTGTTTGCCTATCCCATCGATCTGCCAGCCGGCGCCAAAACCATCACGCTGCCACAGAATGACAAGATCCGCATTCTGGCAATATCGGTGGCCGAGGAAAATCCGGCGGTGCAGCCGGCGCAGGCACTCTACGATGAACTTCCAGCGCCCGCGCAACGAAATTAGCAGCTGGAGACCGTGCATTGAGAGCAAATGAATTATTGGTGCGAAAGGGGGGACTCGAACCCCCACGGTTTTACCCGCCAGATCCTAAGTCTGGTGCGTCTGCCAATTCCGCCACTTTCGCACGGCTAAAATCAACTACTACTGCACATACCGGGTGGACGACAATTATTTTAGCGGATATTGGAGCTACACTTTCGGGATTTCCGCCAAGGTGGCGTAGATGGCCAGGCCGAGGCTCTGGCCCACGCGCACCATTTCATCGGCCCCGGCCGACGGTCCTCCGACCCGGAGGACAGCATCGCATTTTCCCAGAAGCCGAATCGCGACAGGATGGAACACTTCATTGAACACCTCGTCGCCGATCTTCCTGGACTCGCCTAGCTCAACGAGTGGGAGCGCTAGCCACTCACCGAGAATTGGAATATGCCCCTTGTGAAAAATGGGCAGCGCATAAGACTCCATCTCCTGAACGTTCTTCTGCATCAGCGCCGGATCTTCATTCGTTCAGTCGGGCTTGGCAGGAATAAAAAACGCCAAGCGTCTCTTTACGCCGCTGAGTTGAACTTTGTAGTAACGGCGACTCCGGAAAATAACCCTTGTTGACGCAAACAGGAGATCGCACTCACAACCAGCACGGTGTTCTCCTCAATACCCCAGCCGCTTATTCACGATGTTTTTCAGCGGCTCGCCCTTTTCAAACCTGGCATACTGCTCGAGAAAGAAACGCATCGCCTGATCCTGCCAGTCGGCGGTGTGGTCGGCGCAGTGTGGCGAGAGCAGGACATTCTCGAGCTTGTAGAGCGGATGTCCTGCCGGCAGGGGTTCGTGCTCAAAGACATCCAACCCGGCTCCTTTGATCCGTTTGGCAGTCAGTGCACGCAGTAGAGCCGCTTCGTCAATGACCGGGCCGCGTCCCACGTTGATCACCACCGCCGTGGGCTTCATCACCGCGAATTCCGCGTCGCTGACCATGTGCCGCGTCTCCTCGGTCAGCGGGGCTGTCGCCACAATGTAGTCGCAGAGCGCTATCATCTCGCTCTGGGCCTCCGGCTTGTAGAAACGCTCCACCAGCGGATCGGCCGCACCGGGGATATGCCGCTTCGTCGCGAGCACACGCATGCCCACGGCGTGCGCACGGCTAGCAACCGCTCGGCCGATGTCGCCATAGCCCAAAATCCCTACGGTCTGTCCGCTGATCTCTTCCACGTCGAACGGATCCCACACTGCGGCCATCTGGTTGCGAACCATTCGCCGGAAGTCCTTCGCGAAATACAGAATCGCGGCCAGCACAAACTCTCCGAGCGACGCGCTGAACACGCCGCTGCCGTTGGTCAGCAGGGTCTCGCTTTCCACGAGTTCGGGAAACAGCAGGTTATCGACCCCCGCGGCCCGGGAGTGTATCCAGCGCACCTTCGCGCACATCGCAACCGAGGCGCGCAGCAGCTCTGGCGCGCCCGACCATTGCAGGATCACCATTGCGTCTTTTCCGGCCTGCGCACAGGCGGCAACGTTGCCACACACCGCGTGCGGCAGCGCGTTCAGCATCGCGAACTGCGGAGCGTCTCCCGATGCCAGCACCAGTACTGGATTTTGTTTGCCCATACCAATATCCTGCCACGCTTTCTCTGGGACGGCACGCAGAGGCAAGGCACCAGGTTCTAGAGGAAGTCGGGGAATGGATACCCAGCGTGGGAGCTGCTTTCAGGACACCGTTCAACTGTAAGGCTGTTAGCCACACCGCGAGGGTGTGGAACAAGTCTAAGGAAGATTAACCGCGATTAATTCTCCAGCAAGATCGGCTCGATCCCGATTTGGATGGTCGATCCGGGTGAAATAGGAATCACGTTTCCCATCAGATCTGTGTATTTGTTGAAGACCACAGCTGGCGTATAGCTCGAGGTGCTGCAACTGTTGCCGTTGCAGGTTTTGGAAGTGTCCCACACAGCTTGCTCCTGAATTCCGCCTGGCTTGGTAAAGCTGCACGTCCAGACGGTTCCTGTCGCTGAACACGGAGTTGCTATGGTTGCTCCCACGAGCCAGTCGTAAACTTGTCCGTAAGCGATCTCTGCGGCATCTGGCCCCATGGGCGTCCAAAAGGTTCCAGTCTCGCTATTGCCATATTGAAACCAGTAAAAGCGCGAAATGCCCTTCGACCATTGAACGAGGTACATGCGAGCCACGAAAGCAGCCTGCAGATTGGCATTGGGGATGCTGCTGTCGTTGGGCCAGGCGCCCTCGGTATTCCAGATCGGCTTCGAAGCCAGCGCGCCGGTTAAAGAGGACGTGACCTGATCCACCGTGTTAGCGATGGCCTCTGGCGCCTGCCCGAGTGCGGGATTTATATAGCCATGAAATGCAACCATGTCAGCGTAAGCGCCCCCACCAGCGGCCAGGTATGCTGGCAGCCAGACTTTGATGGTCCCCGACGGCCCGGCATTTACCGCGCTGGGCGTCAATACCAATGCTGCTGGGTCCGCCGCCTTGATGATGGTGTAGGCGTCCTTCGCCATCCGCACCATCTGCGCGGTCGTGCCGCTCCATTCGGACGCAATATCTGGTTCGTTCCAGAGTTCCCAGTATTTGATTCTGCCCGCCGCGTGGTTCACCAATGCGGTTACGTAGTCTTGCCAAAGTTTGTCGGTCCCGGTGCCATCGGGATTCAAATCATAGGGCGGGTCGCACGAACCCGCCGGATTAGCTTGGGAAACACAGGTCTGATCACCCGGTTTCGAAGAGGCCCAGGTTGGGACGACTCCCAAGGTGTAGAGCAAGTCGGTCTTTCCATTTTTCGCCGCTAACGCGAACCAGCTATCCAACTGCGGCCAATCATAGGATCCCTCGGCAGGGTTGAGAGCCGCCCACTGCGTCCCTGTATCCCATAACCTCATGGCACCGAATGGTATCGCCGGCCATGGAACCCGATTCGTGAGAACCTCGGGATGCAAGGCAAGGCCGAGAAATTGCGCCGGCACTACTGCTTTGACTGGTGCCCAGCCGGAACCCAGCAACGTGACTCGCTGCGGAGAGTCGGGGGCTTTGCTGTTTATCACAAGGCCGCCCTTGCTGGCCGTTCCAGTTTGCGGATTGAACATAACACTGAAGATCGAGCTCTCCCCGGCTAACAAGTACAGAGGTGTGGTGATGCCCCTAAGGCTGAAACCCGTTCCGTAAATCGCAACCTGAGTAACCTTTATCGTCGCATTGGTTGAATTCGTAAGCGTTACGGTCGCGCTCTTACTGGTGCCTACGGCGATTGTTCCGAAGTTTACAGTCGTGGGATTTACATTGATTTCAGTAGCAGTGGCCAGGCTGGAGAGCGCCGGAAGGGCGAGCAGAACAACGAATGTGCAAAGAGTATTAGCGTTCTTTAACCGCGGAGAAGTGCGTCGGGGGAGTTGATTCATTTTTGGATTTCTACCGAACAGACGGACTTTATCGCTTTACATCGACTGCATTGTCGCCGCTGAGGGGGTCCACTGCCTAGGTGTCAGAAGTACCGGTTTTCATGGGGACTATTTTCTGTAGATGTCTGGCACCAAAGTGCCGGGGCAAACCGACCGAGGATCCTTCAGGAATTGGACGCAGAGACCCAGCGTAGGTAGGAGAACCAATTCGTGCAGGCTTGACTCCGGACCGGGGGAGCCGGCGGAGTCGTTTCCTTCTCAATGAGCGCGCTCGACACAGCGGGAGACATGCTGAAGACCGGAGGCATGCTGAAGACACAACCACCCTTCGCCGGCGCACGGCGCGCAATCTCTGCGAACGGTTTTACTGGACGGCGTTCAGTCCCTGATAAATGAACATGCCCGCCAGAACCAGCAACAGCACTCCGGAACCAGCCCCAAAGACCCAGACCGGGATTGTCAGCCGGTTCACTTTCACCAGCAGTTCGGTTTGCTCCTGCTGCATGTGGGAGTTCGCGTCGTCGAGATACAACTGCTCATCCTCGTGCATCGTGAGCGTGCTGCGGTAAATGAGAAGGATGATCAGGCCGACGGTGAAAACACCCCACACGGTCGCAAGCCCAAGCATTAAAGGAGTCCACGTCATAGGCACCTCGACAGATTGCAAGCCGTTCGGCATCTCCTCCGAATTCCGCGATGCGGGTATGGCGTCTCCGCACCCAGAACCCCTGGGGAGTCGTTAACGCAACCATTATAGACCTGCATGGCAAGCCCTGCCCGGGAGAATCGTCAGTAGCACAACCGGTCCCCGCCTGGCCGGTCAGCCTTGCAGCCAAGCGGTGCTCCTTCGGCCGCCCGCCCGCATCTAACCAGCAGGCGGCGCGTGCGCGAACCAGCGCCCGATTTTACAGACGGCGCCGAGGATTCGGTCTGCTATAATTAGTAGAACTTTAGAGCCGAGGAGATACGAATGGCTACTACCACTGTCCCTGAAGTTACGAAAACGGTCCCGGAAGTCAAGAAGGCTGCCGCGCCGGTCACACTTACCGCGAATGCGGTTTCCAAGGTTAAAGAGATTATGGGACAGCAGAATCCCGCGCCCGCTGGACTGCGTATTGGGGTTGTGGGTGGCGGCTGCTCCGGTTTTTCTTATTCCATGCAGTTTGAAAACGCTGCTGGCATGATGGACAAGACCTTCGATATGGACGGACTCAAGGTCTACGTGGATGCAACTTCCGTGATGTATCTGAATGGCTGCATCGTGGATTACGTCGAGACCCTGGAAGGCGCGGGCTTCAAGTTTGAGAATCCAAACGTGAAGAGCACCTGCGGCTGCGGATCGTCTTTCAGCGTTTAGCTTCTGTGCGCTTCGACTGAAAATTTTCAGTAAAGTGAAACGGCCTCATCGTCGAGATGAGGCCGTTTATTTTTGATGCGCAGCGTAACGCCAACTACTGCTGTTGCGGCGGATTTGTCTGCGGTGGAGCGGGCGTTCCAGGTCCGTTGATGAGATTGGGACTGTTGCCGAATCCGCTCGAAGAGGATGACCCGAAGGCGCTGCCATTGTTGCTTCCCGGCTGCGCATTCTGTCCCGGCTGATTTAGTGAATTCTGCAGCGGAGGCTGATTCGGCGTGCTGAGCAGGCCTCCGCGATCGCTGGACGGATCGTATATAAACTGCCACTCGCTGTATTTCTTCTTGTGATTGAATTCGCGAATCCCGTCTTTCTTACTGACGCTGACTACGCCCACGATCGGCCCCCCAGCGATGACTTGCTGGCTGCTCGACGTTGCGTCTCCCGGGGCGGTGGTTGTGCCCGGAGCCTGGGAAACCGGTTGTGAGGCACTCGAGGAGTCCGACCCTGAAGTGGGATTTGTCCCAGCCTGTCCGGTCTGCGAGTTGGAGCTGGCTCCGAAAGCACCGCTCGAGTTTCCCCCAAATGAGGACGACTGCGCGAACACCCCGTTACTATTCACTCCCGTGCCATTCGCACCGGAGCTGCCGAACCCCGATGCCCCCGATGAGGGACCGCCGAATGCTGATCCGCCAAACCCCGATCCGCCAAACCCCGACCCACCAAACGCTGAACTCGAGCCGTTGGCTCCGGAAGGCGCTCCGGCAGGTGTCGCTCCCGCAATACCACCGCCACCGATGCCGCCCGTGAACGACAGCTTTACCTCGCCGAAGTGCAGCAACTTGAAGTCCTGATGCGTGATGGGATCTTTGTAACGCTTACGCAGAAATCGCAGGTTGTTGGTATTTTCCAGGTCTTCCAGCCGCGTGGGGTAGCGTCCGAACTTCTTGTAATAAGCGCGAATGGCGCGGGAATATTGCACGCCCCGGTGGATCAATTCCTGCTCCTGGTCGCGCTTCATTTCAAAGGTAACGGTGGGCAGAATGGTGGCGAAAGCCACCACCAGCAGCGCCACGATGAGAAGAAGCGTGAGCAGCACGTAGCCGCCTTCTTGCCTCCTGCGACTCCCAAACGACGACTGACGAGTGTTTGAGATCAGATCCATGCGCAATTGGATTGCAAAAATCTCTTTAGCTCTGGGTCAGCGGAATGTTTTGCGGGGGTCCGCTGCTTACCACGTCCTGAATTTCGACCGAGTTCGGTGAAATCCGCAGAACCTTGTAGCGGCGGTCGACGATCTCGCCCTCACCCGCAATGAAAACGTCATCCCCCTTGGAAAGAAAAATTCTTTTGGCTTCCCCGGGATGACTGGCAAAGCCGAAAAACTTCAGAGGAATCGGAGGGGGCGGCTGCACGGCCGGGACCTGGAATATCTTCGAAGGTTCATTTTTCGCATCTGTATGGCCGGGAGCCAGCGGCTGAGGAATCTCCTCGGCCTGCGAGACGAAAATGTTTCTGCCCGAGCCTTCATACTTGATCGCCTCAGTCGAGGCGAGCTCTTGCAGGTGCAGCGTGGGGTCGAGGCTCTGCGGAGGGCGCACTTTTTTCCCGGGCGCGGACCCAGAGCCGCGCTTCCCCGTACGCGCGGAACTCTCCGGAGACAATTGCGAGCTCGTGATCGCCGGCGTGGCTGTCGAAGCTACGGTCGACGAGGACGACATCAACTCGTAGATGACGACCAACAATGCCACCCCACACACCGCGGCCACAACAATCGTCTTCTTCCGGTTGTCGGTTCCCAGATTCACTACGCTCCCGCCTTCAGATAGGTCTCAAGTTTCATTTGCAGTTTGATGCCGTTCTGCTCCCCGCCGAGCTCGATGCTGCTGATAATGAAAAGCATCTCATCGCGCTCCAGCGCATTGATGAACCGCGCCAATGAAACGTAGTTGCCCGAAAGCTCGGCTTCAATTTCCACCGGATACAGCCGGCCGGTTTCCTCGTTCTTTACCTGATACTTCGCCTGCTCGATGGTCACCCCATTGCCGCTCGCAAGTTTGCCGAACTGCGTGGCAATCTCGGAATCTTTCGCGGGGAAGCGCGTCTTGTAAAAGTTCCCGATCTGCTGGTTGGCAATCACAACCTTTTTGTCCAGATCTTTCAGCGGCGCGACCTCGCGCGTCTTGGCTCGCAGCTCCGTCATCAACTGATTGAGTTCCTGGCGCCGCGAATCGGTTGAGCCCACCAGAGGCGAAAACAGCACGACCACCGTCAACACATCCACTCCCAGCAGGATGGCCAGTGCGGTCTTGATGCTCTTTCGAGTCTGTCGCAAATCCGGCATCAGGGCGTGCTCCCTTGGGAAATCGCCGTCTTGGAGATCATGGTCTTCTGCTCTGGCGACGCCATTGTCTCGGGAATGTAAATCCCATGGATCTCGAATTCCACCGTATCTCCGCCTTGCGACGGCACCGTGTCCGTGTGTTCCTTCACGATGTAGGTTTGCGTGAAGCGTCCCGAGGCTTCCATGCGCCGCGCCAGTTCGAGAGCACGCTCGCGGGAGTCGCCCGCCACCATCATCTTCAGAGCCAACTGGTTGTCCTCATCGAGCGCTGGGTGAATCGAAACCAGGTGGACCCGTGGCGGCATTACCTTTTCGAGGTCTTCGAGCACGTGCGTCCAGGAAAATTCCTTGCGCTCGATCAATTCGTTGAGAAACTGGGATTCGTCCCGAGTGGTGCGGTTCTCCGGACGATTGAGAAAGTCTTCCGCATCCTGCCTGATCCGGTCGCGCTGCGCAATCTCGGCGTGCAGTTTGGCGATCTGGGCGTGATCCTCGCGGGCCGCGTGCCATCCCGAGATGGTGATCGCCAGCAGGGCCAGCGTCAGGATCGAGGCCCCGGCCAGAGCCGTACCCCAGCGCATCCAGAACTGCCGCGCATCTTCGTACGGCTGGCTTGCGAGATTGATGTCAAGGCGCATGATTTTCGGTCGTCGGCTTCTTCGCTACGAAATCAAAGCTCCCACTACGCCCGCCATCCTCCAGCGGGGAACCGAACCTCCAGTGCTCACTCCCAGTTGCGAAGCACTCACCAACTCGTGAACTTCTGCTCCGGTTTGGGCGCGCAACGCCGGAGCGGCCGTGCTGGTGTCGGACAACCCCGCAACAAATATTTTTTCGATGTTCAGATGATACGTGTCCTGGAAGAACACCACCGAGGGATAAACTTCCTCGGCCAATTGCTCTCCTGTAATCGTAACTCCGCGCGTATTCTCAAGCGTGCGAAAGAGCTGCAACTGGTCCGCATTGAGGATGGCGATGCTGGTAGTCCGGGCATCGACTTTTACCACCAGAGTGGGGCGCTGTCCCGCGGCAGCACCAAGCGCAGCCAGCATCGAAGGCAAAACCACCCCCGGGCTAAATCCAGCCTCGCGAAAAACCGCTTCGTAATCCTCGACCACACTGGCCAGCGCGACCGCGGCAACTACTCGAACCCCTTCCTTGGATTTCTGCGCATGATAGGAAACTCTAGCTTTGTCGACATCGAAGGGCAGAGATTTTTTCAGGCGAAAGCGCACGACGCCCGCAGCTTCCTCGCTGTCGGAGGGGAGGGAATCGAATTCGAGCAGTACCACACGCACTGCCGCGTCCGGGACGACTGCGACCACGTCGCGCGATCGCCCCGCGACACTCCCTAACGCCTCCTCAACGGCCCTCATCACGGCGTAAGCCTGGCGCAGGTTACCCTCCACCAGGTCAGGAACTACGCTGCCCGGGGCCAGTTCGCGAGCCGCACAAGCTTCCAGGGTGCCGCCCTCGCCGAGTCGACCCACCAGCACACGGTCAGCCGCGATCTCACACGCCAGCCTCGGTTTTGCCGGATTGGAAGATGAGCTCATTTCAGGAGTTAACTCTCTCTATAATTCAAACGCCATCTCGCGCGAAATGCAATATCTGAAAGGGCACTTCGGGCGTTGGTGACTGGTCAGTGGCTAGTGGCAAATTCAGAACTTAGCGAACTGGCCACTACCTTCCTACCGCATGGCCTCGATGAAGGTAACCTTGTTGATTTCTTTCAACGTGGTCAGGCCGAGACGGACTTTATCCAGCGCCGACTCGCGCAGAAAGCGCATACCCTCGTCGCGCGCGGCGCGCCTGATTTCCGAGGTCGGCTTGCGCGCCAGAATCATTTCGCGAATCCGATCACTCAAATCCAGCAGTTCGTGAATTGCGGTTCGGCCTCGAAAGCCCGTGCCCGCGCATTCGATGCATCCCGGCCCTTCATACAATGCCACCTTCGACCACTGCGCCGGATCGAGTCCGCTGGCCTCCAGCACATCCGGGGAATAGTTCACCTGCGTGCGGCAGGATTCACAAATCAAACGCACCAGCCGCTGCGCCAGGATGCAGTTCAATGCCGAGACAAAGTTATAAGGTTCGACGCCCATGTTCAGGAAGCGCCCAATCACGTCGACCACGTTGTTGGCGTGAACCGTGGTGAAAACCAGGTGGCCGGTGAGCGCGGACTGTATGGCGATCTGGGCCGTCTCCTGGTCACGAATTTCTCCGACCATGATTTTGTCCGGGTCGTGGCGCAGAATCGACCGCAAGCCACGGGCGAAGGTCAGCCCTTTTTTCTCGTTCACCGGAATCTGCGTGATGCCGCGAAGCTGGTACTCGACTGGATCCTCAATCGTGATGATCTTGTCTTCGTCGGTCTTGATCTCGTTCACCGCGGCGTAAAGCGTTGTGGTCTTGCCGCTGCCCGTCGGCCCCGTCACCAGTACCATGCCGTAAGGCTCTTTAATGTAGCGCCGAAATTTGCGTAGGTCGTCCTCATCAAAACCAACAACCTCTAATGTGAGCGTGCGAAACTTCTCGCTCATCGATTCTTTATCGAGCACGCGGAGCACGGCATCTTCTCCGTGAATCGATGGCATGATGGAGACGCGGAAATCGATGGCGCGCCCGTTATACTTCACGCGAAATCGCCCATCCTGGGGCACGCGCCGCTCGGAAATATCCAACTCGCTCATCACCTTGATGCGCGAGATCACGGTCGAGTGGTGCTCTTTGCCGATGGGCGGCATGGCCTGCGTTAATACGCCGTCGATGCGGAATTTGATAACCACGGAATCGTCGCGGGTCTCGATGTGAATGTCCGAAGCCCGCCGCTGCAGCGCGGTGAAGATCGTGGTATCGACCAGCCGGATGATCGGGCTGGTGTCGCCCGCGGCCGTCAGCTTGTCGATGGTAAGAGTTTCTTCGGCGCCCGTAGCTTCGTCTTCACGAATGATCTGGAAGCCTTCGCTGGCTTCCTCCAGCACGCGCTGCGACTGCTCGGTCTTCTTGAGGATGTCGCTGATCTGCTTCAGCGTCGCCACTTTGGTGACGATCCGCTTCTGCAGCAGCAGGCTGATCTCGTCGATCATCATCAGCTGGCTGGGATCGGCGATGGCGATCGCCAGCTTGCCGTCCGCCGTTTCTTCCAGCGGCACGAAGTTGTAACGGAACATCAGCTCGGGAGAGAATTTTTTGAACAGCTCATGATGAAGCTGGAAGTCGGTGAGATCCACGAACTCACAGCGATAGCGCCGCGCCACATCCTGCGCCCGCTCCAGGTCGGTGATGGGATTCCCCGTCGTCACCACCTGCCCGCCGTTCTCGCCGTGTACAAAAAGCGATTTCTTGTCTGCTGTCGCCATTCCTTGAATCATTTCCGGCCCCTCCGCTTCGAGGAGGCCCCGACCTTAATGGACTCCCAAGGTAAAGATCGGCAGATACAACGAAATCAGTACCCCGCCCACAAAGATCGCCATCACGATTAGAATCAATGGTTCAATCAGCGCCATGGCAGCGCCCAGCGCCGTCTGCACGTCTTCTTCATAGAACTCCGCCACCGAATTCAGCATGGCCGGCAAAGCCCCAGTGGATTCACCCACTTCCAGCATTTCCACCGCGAGGTCGGGAAAAACATTCTGCTGCTCCAGACTGCTTGCCAGCCCTTGCCCTTCGCGAACTCTCTCACTGGCCTGCATGATGCCCTTCCGGATGCCCCGGCTGCTCATCGAACTGCCCGCCGTCTCCATTGATGGCACCAGCGGAAGGCCTCCCTGCAGTAGCGTCGAGAGCATCCGTGAAAAAGTTGCCACCTGGTGCTTCAGCCGGATATCCCCCAGCAACGGTAAACTCAGAATGAACCGGTCAATCTGGTCGCCGCCCCGGTCCGTCTTGCTCCATCGCCACAGCAGGAAAACCGTCAAGGCCAGCCCGATGGCAATAAATGGAAAGTATTTCTGCGCGTACACTCCCACCGCCATCATGAACAGCGTGATCGACGGCAGTTTCGCGTCGAGGCTGTTGAACAGCTCGGCGAATTTCGGCACTACATAGGTGAACAAAAACATCACCATGATCGTCACCACGGTGACCAGCAGAGTGGGATAAATCAGGGATACGAAAAGCTTCTTGCGGAACGTCATGGCCAGCCGCTGGAAGTTGATGTAGCGAGTGAGCACCTCGTCGATGTTTCCGCTCTTTTCCCCCGCCATCAGTGTGGTCGTATAGATCTTCGGAACCATGCCCTGGGCCGCGAAGGCATCGGAAAGCAACTCCCCGCCTTTCACCCGCTCCCGCACATTCTCCAGTATCCCCCGCAGGCGGACATCTTTTTGCCGCTTGATCAGCAGATCCAAAGAGTTCAAAATGGGGAGCCCGGCCTTGATCAGGGTCAAAAATTGCTGGTTGTAGACCAGGAACGAACTCTGCTTAAGCTTGCGCTTGCGCCCGGAAAAGCCACCGGAGAGCAACCCTTGCGGCTTGACCCAGTAAACCAGGTAACCCTGCGCGGCAAAGCGGTCGCGCACTTCGGCCACCGAGTAACCCTGCTCCACTTGCTGGTGCAAGTGACCGCGTTCGTCTGCGAGTTTTACAACGAACTCCGCCATTTATCCCGTTCTCTATCTTTGCCCTGCCGACGCAGTACCGTCTCGGCTCAGTCTAACATTGCCGCTCCACATCGCGAGGGCGGATCCACCCAAGTAACCTGTCTCCGAGTATCGCAAGTAACATGGTTGAGAGGGGTAGATGTGGGGGTATCCTTACGGTTCCAGCCCACTCTCAATCGTTTCAGTGCCTGGCGGCGGATTAAACTCGAACAGCTTCGTGGCAATCGCAACATCCTCCACCTGTTGGCTGAACCGATACTCGGTCACCGACCCATCCACCTCATCGATCACAATCCGCGCAATCCGGTGCTCAGGCGTCACCTCGAGCAGGATTTCACTCACCCGATCCGCCATAGCCTGCGGTACACCCCGCAAAACAACGTTGCCAGCCAACAGTGGAGTGACGTCAGGGGCGACCGACAGCCCCTGTAACTCCTTCTCCAGCTTGGACTTGCCGAGAAAGAGCGCCAGCGGAGAGCGAATGTCGTCCAATTTTCGAGCTGCGGTTTTCCGCACCTGCCGATCGCTGGGGACGTAAAACCACGCATCTTTCCCGTCGCTTACGAACAACTTATCCTTGGGAGAACGGTATTCCCAGCGCATCTTGCCAGGTTTTTTCAGCCCCCCTTTGGCCAGCCAAAGCGTCCCAGACTCCGTCCGTTCCATTCCCGACCCGCGATAAACCTCGGTAAAGTCTGCCTGCAAGCTTTTGAGAAGGTTGTAGTGCGCATCTACCCCTTGTGCAATGGCGTGGACGTCTTCCGCGTGGGCGCCAATCGAGACCATCACAAGCAACATCGCGCTGAACCCGACCGTCGCCCTCATAGTTAGTTAGATGCTACCTGCCGAGTAAGGGAGCTGTCCGCTCGCAGGAGTAAGGCGAGCGAAGCAGCTATGCCTCGCAGAGGAGTTTCGGTATACTCGCGTCGGTTTTGCCAGTGCGGCAGAACTACTCTCCTTATCAGAGACTCCGACTGAAAAACTACAGAACCTTCCCGGAGCGCATCACGCAAGTCTGCTGGGGAGTGGTCGCGGTGTGTTTAGTGTATGCTGCGGCCTCGTCGGTGGCCAACGGTGTTCGATTGGCCCGTGTGCCCTATCAGCTCGACTACGAGGAAGGTAACATCCTCAACGCCGCGGTGCGGATCAATGCCGGTCTAACCCCATATCCGCCGCCTCAAAGTTGGCCGGTTGTGCTGAATAGCTATGGTCCTATTCCATACGTCATCTCGGCCGGCCTGATTCGCTCCGGCGAGCGGCAGTTTTTTGGTCCTCGGATTGTTAGCCTTGTAGCGGCATTACTGGTGGCCTTCGAAATCGCCCTGCTGGCCGGCGGTTTTACCGGCAGCGAGCTGATCGGCATCAGCTTCGGCGCATTCTTCCTCACGCTGCCCCTGGCGCAAGAGTGGGCGCCGCTGCTTCGAGTGGACCTGCTGGGGCTGGCACTTTCTCTCGCCGGGCTGGTCGTATTCTTTCGCTTGCCCCGCCTGCACTTGCTGCCTCCACTTCTATTTGCTCTAGCCCTGCTCTGCAAGGTGACATTCGTGGCTGCTCCCTTGACCTGCGTCGTGATTCTTATCAGGCGTCGGCAGTGGAGGGCGTTAATCGTCGCAACCCTGGCCGGCACCGCAATTCTGGGAGCAGCAGTCGCGGCATTGCAATGGAGCAGCCATGGTGCATTCCTCTTTCACCAGCTTGGAACGCATGCCGACCCCTTGTCCTGGAAAAACTATCAAGGCCACGTTTCTCAGCTTCTGCGCGAGACTCCGGTTCTGCTGGCCCTAACCCTGATCGCGATCCTCCGTACGCGTCGCCTGGCCGAGCCATTTATCTACCTGATCTTCGTTATCCTGGGAACCGTGACGGCCCTGAAGCTGGGCTCAGAGAGCAACCACTTTCTGGAGCTTGCTGCGGCTCTCTGCATCGCAGCGGCCATCGGAATCCACAAACTGCAGGAGATGAAAAGTCGTCCTGTGGCGACGGCCGGGATCGTTGTGTTATGCAGCGTAATAATTGTCGGCTACGGAATTGCGAATCGAGCTTTGTACAACACCCACGGCGTCGTGGATGAGTGTCCCGAAGCCTACGCCTACATTCGCGACCACGACCTCGTATTCTCGGAAAACGTGGGTGCTTTGGTCTTGGCTGGCAGGCCTGTGCTGCTGTCGAACCCTTTCGTGTATGCACAATTAGTGCGCAGCGGCAAATGGCCGAGCGGCCGAGTTGAGCAAATGCTTCAAGACAGCACTGCAGATCTCGTGATGATTGGCAAGCCCCGCATCAGCGAGCAGCGCTGGTCGCAGCCTGCGCTGGCCGCACTCGCCGCCAATTACCACGTGAGCAGACGGTTCGTCTGCGCCGATGCCATGCTTGCCTACGAGCCGGACACAACCAGTCATGTCCCGTCGCGCTGAACCGGGACACTCGCAAAAATTGCGTACTGATGAGTGCCGCCGAGTTTTCTAAGCGCAGAGCTCCCGCCGAGAACGCGCGCCAGCAGGGGATTGTGATAGATCACGTACACCGCGCGCGGATGTGCCCGCAGACTCCGTTCGAGATTGCCGATCACGCTGGTGAGGCCAGACTCCGGAAACGGATTGAAGAGATAGAGAATCGTCGGTTCGGGCGGAAGCTCGAACCGAGTCGCATCGGAGCACCGAGATTCCAACGCAAAGCACTTCTGCGTTTCGCTTCGATACCGGCTCAGATTTTCTTGGGCGATGCGGTTAAGCGCCGGTAGAAGTTCCACGCCCAGGATGCGGCGAAAAGGAAAATCGGAAGCCATCAACAACGCTCGTCCCTTGCCCGATCCCAGGTCGATGAAGACGAAGTCGCGAAAGTCGATGCCAGCTTCGCGATTCAAAGCCTCAAGCATTTCGTGGAACAGAACGGATTCCGTCGGTTGATACGGCGAATGGAAAACTCCCAGCAGCCGGTCACGCCACCCAACAGCCGCGCTGGTTGTATTGACGCGGTGCTCCCAGTCGTACTCGGCATCGCCATAGCGCTGGCGCCGGCGTTCCGGAGTCGAGTCGCGAACAAAGTGGGTCAGCCCCGTCACCAGCTGAAGAGTGGCAGTGACGCGGCCTTCGCGCGTTGCTACCTCGTTCCACCGTCTCCAGGCCGAGCGTGTCAGACTGATTCGATCTGCAGGAGAAGTTGAATCATCGTCGCCTTTCATTCCTCGCCATCATAAGCGATGTGAAATATCGATGTGGGCGTTATGGCAGCCGGTGAAATTTCGGGTGCAGTTTCTTGCTAATGATGTGCAGCTCTGCGAAGACAAAATTCAGGTCCGGCTTGACAGTCCGACGCAAGAATGAAAACGAGTACAGGAAAAATGTTAATTTACTGTGAATTTTAGCCGGTAGCGGCGCCTCCCCCCGGTCCATTTTCCGATTCCGACGTTGCTTCGGATTCTCAGACGTAGGTTAAATCCCACGAGAGTCATGTCCATAAGGTCAAACATGTAAATTATTCAATCCTTCCCAAATAGGATGGCACTTTCCTCCTAGGGCATTTACCTGAGTAAGGAGGGTCTCGACGCCTCGCTGTTGAACCCCCGACGCGCGGTCCGCCCGTACTAAAGCTGAACCGGCAGTGATACTTGCGGGGGAACAGATTTATCGCCGAGGGGTATGCCTCGGTCCGTTCAGATCCTACGTCCGGCGACCGGGGCCGCGTTTTACGCGACTTTCTGCTAATCCTTGCGGATTCTCGGACATCCAGACTCGGAATACCTGCCTTGTGCCGCGTGGTTTGTCGCACAGATATCGGGGCGTCTACAGGTTCTGGAACCGCCCCGCGATCACCGCAAGTGCCTGTGGAAATTGCTGTTCTTCGGTCACATCTATTTTCGTCTCAAAATGGCAATGTGGATGCTACAGATTTTGGAAACATCCAGCTGCGCGCATATCCAGGGGCGGCAAATGGAATCCGGGGGGAGTGATGATGGAGCAGTCTGTTCGGCTAGGACCGCGCGAACAACAGATCGTCGAATTGCTTTTGCAAGGCTGTGACAACGCCGAAATCGCCAGCCAGCTCAACATGGCGCGCAGAACCGTGAAGGCTCATTTTAACCGGCTGTTCCTCCGTTTCGGAATCACCGGTGGAATCAAGCGAGTAAAACTCGCCACCCTGTTATATCGGAGGCAATTATGTTTGCAAGCGACCGCTATGGAAACCGCATCCCCAATGAACGCGAGAACCGAGTCATCGAGCTTGTCGCCCAGGGCTTGAAAAACCGCGACGTGGCCCATGCAATCGGCACTACCGAACATGTGGTGAAGAATTATCTCCGCGTGATTTATGACAAGCTCGGGCTCTGGAACCGTGTGGAGCTCGCGCTGTGGTATGAGTCGCGCCGGCAAGGGCCAGAGCTGCAAGCGTGACTGGTGTGAAGTCTTCTCTTCTGCAATTCGGCTGAGTAGTTCTTCGGAGTGGCGGGACGTTTGTCTATCGCGTTTCATTGACAACCGAAGGTGGGTAAGTTGCGCAGTCGCTCGGCGGCGGCGGGTTGGCCCTTACGCGCCGCCGCGTCCAGGAGCAATCGAGCTTGATCGCAGCTCTTGGGTACGCCGTCCCCTCGCAGGTAGAGATTTGAGAGTTCGACCATTGCTGCAAGGTTCTTCTTTCCCACCGCTTTCCAGAGCCATTGGGCAGCTTCGCCGCTGTTGCGAGATGTATCGCGGCTGCCCTTCAGGTACTTTTCCGCCTGTGCCAGCTCCTTAGTGCCGCTCTGTTCCGTTGCCGTAGGCGGAGCACTGGAAGGTGGGGATACAAACTGCCGCGCTTTTCGCGAGCCTGGAGTGTCGCGCCACTGCGACTTCACGCTTGGTTGCTGAGTTTGGACCGCCGCCGGAGCGCTCGCCATCGGTGCATTTTTTCTCGCGCCCGGTTGGGTAGAGGGAGCTTCCGCCGGTTGCGCGGTTGGCATGGCGGGCGCCGGGGCGGCTTGTGGAGATGAAGCCCCCGGAACGCCGCCCGTGTGGCGCCATCCGACGTAAATCAACGCCGCAAGAAATATCGCCAGCACTATGCCGATGTAGGCCCGGTAACGATGGGGAAGAGGCTCGGGCTCGGCTTCAGGTTCGAAGGCCGGAAGGCCTGCCGGCCGCAACCAGGTGGAATCCACTCCCTCTTCTTCTTCATCATTATTTTTTTCGATTTCATTGCCGCGGGCGGGCACGACAACGGGTTCATTCGCGTACTCACTGGAATTATCTCGGGGCGAGAGTCCCGCTTCACTCCAACTGGTTTGGGCAACGGGCATACGATCCGCAACCTCTTCTGCGCGCTCCGCCACGGCTCGCAGCGGTGTGCCGCACATGCCGCAAAATCTTTGGCCCCGCCAGTTTTTCTCCCCGCACGAACTGCAAGTCAGGATGGGGGCCGCTTCGTCGAGAACCAACTCCCGCTCGCTAGTCTGAGCCTGATCCTCCTCCTCCTCCTCCTCTCGCTCCTCGTGCATGAGTTGGTCATCACTAAGCCGCTCGAAGACCGATGGCTCCGGACTGATTTCAGGCCCAGGGCTGTTCTCCAATTCCCGGAGCAGTTCCGCAATTGCCTGATCGCGTTTTTCGGGAGGATTGGTGAAATAAACCTCGGCCCAACGTCCCATATGCTCCGCCAGCAGAGGGTTCAGCAGAGGATTCAACTCCCGCTGCGGCAATACACTCTCGTCAGATTCGTCTGTGGGCTGGGGCACTAACATCACTCCTGACAGAAGTAGCTTATGATTGCACTACTGCCCTCGAAGGTTGTCAAATCCACCTGATCCGGCTAATCAATCGGGGAGCCACAGCTTCACTCGCAGGCCCTGCGAGAAGCTGGTTCGAACTGATCCAGTTGCGCGTCACGCTGGCTGGCAAACCTGCCCCTCGGTGTCTTGCCATAAAGATCGGAACCGGGACAGTAGTAAAGAGCCGTATGCAAGTCAACCCACACCTGGGTATCGGGATTGCCTTTGTACTCCGGAACCGCCGGAGGTTCGGCAAGGCCAAGACCAATTAAAAGCTTGTCGAAGGTCGAAAGATCAGCGTCCGGCGCGGGCTGTTTGCGATGGTTCACACTTCCTGAAACGGCGGTTCCATGCCCGCTTGCGCCCACGGCTGGGTCGTCTGACAATATCTCAAAGCGAATCACGAGAACCACTAAAAGTAATGCGAGCGCGACATAGAAGTTGCCCCTGCGGGCGTGCCAGAACCGGGCCAATGCGCTGGGTGCGCCGGTCGCGGCCAGCGCTTCCAGGAGTTCCCGAGCCTTCGCCGCCGAGGTCCAACTGCTGTCGACGTGTTCCAGTCTTACGAGCGCAGCCGCAGGAGCTTGAACATTGCCCGCATCGGGATGCGATTCCGGCGAGGAAGACCACGACGGCGTGGCCGGTTCCGCCTTCGTGGCCACCGGACGTTCCAGGTCTGGGTGAATCCCTTCCCACGCCCGAAGAGATAGCGTGTCAAAGGCATGATCTGCGAATCCCTCTCCCTGCACGTCACCATGAACGTTGGTCCCGTTCCCATGGGTTGGTACGAAATCCAGCCCGTCCATGGGTAGTGAGCCCGGTTCGCCCGGCCCGGCCTCGGGATTTTCTTCAGTCTTCTGTAACGTTTGCCACGCCGACGCGACCTTACTCTGCGTCTCCGATGGTTGCACATCGTTTGTGCGCAAAGCACCGCACTTGCCGCAAAACTGCTCCGCCGGCAGAACGGGGCCTCCGCACTTCCAGCAGGCAAAGGCTGTGGCGCTCGAACTGGTTTTCTTTCCGGAGCTTGCAACAGTAGAGGCTTGCTCTGCCAAAGCTGCGAGATTCGGTTTGAGTTTCTCGATCGCAGCCAGCATCGTCGACCGTTCCGACGCCATGGACTTCTTCAAAGAAGACTCGGCGTCCCGGCCAATCGCTTCGGTCACAAGTCCTGCCATCAGTTGGCAGGTGTGAATGTCCTGTTCGGCGAAGCCGCGCATTCTGTCGAAATAGAGCTCAAGCGCTCCGACAATATCTCCATCGTGATAGATGGGCACCGACAGCAGTGACTGAATGCCCCGTGCCAGGCAGCCTTCCGCGTCGAACAGAAACTCCAGACTCACATCTTCGCTGCGAATCACCTGCCCGGTGCGCACGCTGGCAGCGCAAATCGCCAAATCCAGGGGAACTTCGCTGCCCAAAGGCAAAGCCGCGGGTCCGATGACAGCCCGGTAACGAACCACCTTGCCCTCGAGCAGACCAATGGCCGCGCCGCTGGCATTGGTGATGCGCGCCACCCTTTCGGCGACCACTGCCATCGCGGGATCCAGCGTGAGGTGACGTCTTTGAATTTGATGTTGCGCTTCGACAATCTCGGCCAGCGTGAGGGTGTAGTCGCCGGCAGGAACAGTGTCGGGCGATTCCTGCTTTACTTGGAACTGAGCTTGAAGGGCCGACTCTTGCTGCCGGAGTTGCTCGCTATGCAACTCCAGGCTTTCTTCCATCGCCCGCATTTCGCGGTTGTGCTCCTGCAGCACATAAGCCGCCTCAACCAGCTTTCCAAAAGTCTGCTCGTCGAGCCCCGGTGTTTTTTCTTCGTCGGTCACGATCGTCACTGCTGCCCCTATGGCCGGCCCGGCTTGGGTGGGGAGCCCACCTGGAGACCAAGCCTATTTTAGAGCAATTCCTTCTCCATAGAACCTTATTCTAAGTTCCGCGTCCTGCCGTGTGATACGGCGAAATCGACGGTACGGAAGTTTCGGGCGGGAACGTGGCACAGCCACAGCGAATCAATGGGTTACGGAATCTGGACTGGTAGGGCTTGCATCCGATTTGAACTTGCGCTCATAGGCCACCGGTTACTACGGTAACCTGCGAAGCCGCACTGGTCTTCGCTGTTTGGTCCAGGCTCTTCGCTTCCAAGATCAGTTCGAATCCACGTGCCGAGGAGCATGGTCGCTGCTGAGATAGAAATGCACGGCTGGCGTGATGATGAGGGAGAGCACCATCGAAATCAGCACTCCGCCAATCACTGCGATTGCCAGCGGTTGCAGCATCTGCGATCCGGCTCCGAGGGCAAAGGCCAGCGGCAGCATGCCCGCGACTGTGGCCAGCGCGGTCATCACGATAGGCCGCAATCTCCGTCGACCCGCTTGCAGCATGGCGTCTTCCGCGCTGACTCCGAGCTTGCGCATCTTCTGATCGGCGTCCAGCAGCAGGATGCCGTTCTTCGCCACAATGCCGATGACCATGATCATTCCCATAAATGAAGAAATATTAAACGTGGTTCCGGTAATCAGCAGCGCAATGAATACTCCCGAGGTGGAAAGCAGCGCCGAGGCAAGAATCGCGACCGGCGCGGCAAATGTTCCGAATTCGAATAGCAGCACGATGAACAGCAACAGAATTGCCAGAATCAGCACGATCACCAGGTCGTGGAACGAGCGTTGTTGCTCTTCGTAGGTCCCGCCGTACTCAATTCGGATGCTTGCGGGGATGTGCAGTTCGGTCACGACTTTTTGCACGCCGGCCATCGCGCTGCCGAGGTTGGTGCCTTCGAGGCGCGCGGTGACAGCAACATCGCGCTGCAAATTCTCCCGCCGGATCTCGGTTTGGCCGG
>Ga0074045_10000052_pt1 | contig 92976 bp, 76 predicted proteins | sample BogForMeECP23OM2_FD_94442 | JGI IMG/M metagenome (GOLD analysis project Ga0074045, IMG submission 94442) | Bog forest soil microbial communities from Calvert Island, British Columbia, Canada - Bog Forest MetaG ECP23OM2 | ecosystem: Environmental > Terrestrial > Soil > Wetlands ... | reverse complement strand
GGTCGGGCGCGGGCGCCCCTTTCCCGCCGGCTCTCGCCCGGCCAGGGGCGGGGCATGCAAGATATGCACGGTCTTCGCCCATAAACGCGGAGTCCGGCGGTTCCCGCCCGGTTACAATCGCCTCTCTGAATTCGGCCGTGCCTGCGCCTGCTCGGGGAGACACCGGCGCGGCTTCCCCAGGTCCATGAAACCCTTTGTCTCTGGCCGGCTAGTGCTCTTTGGCGCCGTCGCCCTCCTCGCAACGGGTCCCGCGCATTCGGCGGCCGATCGCGCGGCGAGGGTCTATGCGACCGCGGTGGTCGCCGCGAACCAGCCGATGGGCGAGGCCAAGGGGATATACCCCGGCCGGGTGGTCTGGGTCCACGATCCCGCCGCGGTCAACCAGGCCTGCGTCGTCGACGCCCCCGGCCACGGCTGGTACCTGACCGAGAACAACAACCAGGGCGTCATAGACGGGATGGTCTCGACGGCGCTGCACAACCTGGCGGGCCAGAACAGCGACGCGGCCGCCTGGGACGCCATCTTCAGGTACCACAACTTTGCCATGGGCAAGGGCGCCGTCGGCTACGCGAAGGGCGAGAAGGTCTTCATCAAGATAAACGCGACGAGCGCGTGGAGCGGGAACTTCAACCCGAGCGACCTGACCCCCAACGCGTTCATCTCCGAGACGTCCGTGGGCCCCGTCCTCTCGGTTCTCCGACAGCTGGTCGGCGTCGTGGGCGTCGCCCAGGGCGACATCTACGTCGGCGATCCGCTGAAGCACATCTACAAGCACCTGTACGACGCCTGGCACGGGGAGTTCCCCGACGTCCACTACCTCGACAACGGAGGCTTTGAGAGCCTGGGCCGGGAGAGCGTCGTGCCGAGCACGACGGCCATCATCTACTACTCCGACCGGGGGACGGTCCTGCTCACAACCAGCGGCAGCCCCACCAACCTGGACTACCTGTACACCATTTCCCAGGACGCTGAGTACGTGATAAACATCCCGCAGCTCAAGGGCCACATGCGCGCCGGGCTGACGCTGTTCGCCAAGAACAACTTCGGCTCGCAGACCCGGGCCGACGCCTCGCACCTGCACGGCGGGCTCGTGGCCCCGGCCGAGGCGCCGGACGTGTCGCGGGGCGGCTACGGCCTGTACCGCGTCCAGGTCGACATCATGGGTCATTCGATGCTGGGAAAGAAGAACCTCGTCTACCTGATGGACGCGCTCTGGGGCACGGATTACGAGCTCGATGTCCCGCTGAAGTGGCAGATGGCGCCGTTCAACAACGGCTACTCGGCGTCGGTCTTCGCCTCCCTGGATCCCGTGGCGATCGAGTCGGTGGGCTACGACTTCGTGCGGTCCGAGTTCACCGCGGACCGTGTCCCCGCGGCAGCCACCTGCGTGCAGATGCCCGGCGTCGACGACTACCTTCACCAGGCCGCGGACCCGGCGAACTGGCCCGCCTCGATCGTCTACGACCCCGACGACACCGGGGTGCCCCTCCAGAGCCTGGGGACCCACGAGCACTGGAACAGCCCGGCGGCCAAGCAGTACTCGAGGAACCTCGACCCATCGGGCACGGGCATCGAGCTGATACTGGCCGACGGCGGCATCCGCACCGAGCTCATCGCCGGCCAGACGGTCGCCCCCGGCTCCGGAGCGACGTTCACCGTCGTGGCCATCGGCGCCACGCCGCTGACCTACCAGTGGCAGAGGCAGGCGGCGGGGACCCAGGCGTGGACCGACCTGGGAGACGGCGGCGCCTACTCGGGCGCGGACACGAGCGCCCTGACGATAAGCGGCGCGGCCCTGGCGATGAGCGGCGACGGCTTCCGCTGCGTCGTGGACAACGGGGTCGACCCCGAGGCGACCTCGAACGCGGCGGTGCTGAAGGTCGTGGTCCCGCCGACGATCCTCGTGCAGCCGGCCCCGGCCGCCGTGGGCGCGGGCGCCCGCGTGGTGTTCTCGGTGGTCGCCACCGACCCGAGCGGCCTGAGCTACCAGTGGCGCAAGGACGGCGCGGACATCGCGGGCGCCACGCAGTCCGCGCTCTCGCTCCCCGGCGTGGGCGCCGCCGACGCGGGCACCTACACGGTGGTCGTGACCAACGGCCTCGGCGGCTCGGCCGTCACCGGCGCCGCCGCGCTGACGGTCAACGCCCAGGCCTACGCGCCGCCCGCCTCCACGCTGGTGAACATTTCCACGCGGGCGCAGGTCGGAACGGGCCCGGATCTCATGATAGCGGGGTTCGTCGTCGGGGGGTCCGGCTCGAAGAAGGTGCTCATCCGCGCCGTCGGGCCGACGCTCACGAGCATCGACCCGGTCAACCTTCCCCAGGGGGTCGTCCTGGCCGATCCGGCGCTGGTGCTTACGACGGCCGCCGGCACGGCCCTGGCCTCCAACGACGACTGGGGCAACGACCCGGCCGTGGCCGCCGCGGCCGCGGGCGTCGGCGCCTTCGCGCTGCCGGCCGCCAGCAAGGACGCCGCGTTGATCATCACCCTGCCGCCGGGCGCCTACACCGCGCTTGTCACGGGCAAGAACGCCACCTCGGGAGTCGCGTTGGTTGAGGTCTACGACCTGGACACCTCGGCGGCCTCCCGCCTGGTCAACATCTCGACACGCGCCCAGGTGAGCCCCGGCGCGCAGTCGCTGATTGGCGGGTTTGTCGTCGCCGGCTCCGCCCCGCGCAACGTGCTCATCCGCGCCGTCGGGCCGGCGCTCACGAGCATCGACCCGGCCAACCTTCCCCAGGGAGTCGTCCTGGCCGACCCGCAGCTCGACCTCTTCGTGCCCGGCGGGCAGGATCTGATGTCCAACGACGACTGGGATTCGGACAACGGCGCGGCCATCGCGGCCGCGGCGAGCGCCGTCGGGGCCTTTTCCCTCGGCCCTGGCTCCAAGGATTCCGCGCTCCTGGCGGGCCTGAGCCCCGGCTCCTACACGCCCGTCATAACCGGCAGGGGCGGCGCCGCCGGGATCGCGCTCGTCGAGATCTACGAGGCCCCGTGACGTGGCCCGAATGGCCCGGTGCCTACGGCGCCTTGCCGGCGGCGGCGCTCACCCTGTAGAGCATCACGTCGTGGGACTGGACCGAGACCGCCATCTCGCCCTCCATGACGCCGACGTCGCTCTGGCGCCAGAGGTCGCGCACGAGCCGGCGCCCCGGCAGGCCGAGCCGGTCGAGCTTCGCCGTTACCGTGTGGGGGGCGTCGCCGCGGTTGAAGAAGCCCAGGGCGAAGCTGCCGTCGCCCAGGGGCTTCCTGAAGACGTCGACCGCGCCGATCGTGGCGACGCGCCTCGCGCCCACGCCAAGCGTGTCCTGGTCGATCGCGAGGACCTCGTCATTGGTGAGCAGGTTCAGGGTGAAGTCGTCCAGGTGCTCGAGGTCGCAGCCGATCAGCAGGGGCGCCGAGAACAGGCACCAGAGGCTGATGTGCATGTACTGCTCGGCCGCCGTGAGCTTCGTGGCGTGGAGCTTGGGGCCCCATCCCACGCGCCCGACGACCAGCATGTCCGGGTCGTTCCATCCGCCCGGGCCCCCGTAGGGGGCCCACGGGTCCTGGGTGAAGCCGATCTCGGAGACGGAATTCTGCCAGGGCCCCGGGGTCTCCCAGGTGTCCCAAATGTCCCCGGTGGTGCGCCATGCCTGCGCCCACTTGGACAGCTCGGTGATCGCGTAGAGGGGGGCGGCGTTGGAAAGGCTGAACACGATGTCGCGGCCGGTGGCCCGCAGGGCGAGGTACATCTGGCGGGTGTGCTCGACGTCGTTCGGGTTCCAGTCGTACTTGAGGTAGTCGAAGCCCCAGTCCGCCCACTGGGCTGCGTCGTTCGCGGCGAACTCATAGCGGCCCATCCGCTTGTTGCCCTCGTAGTCCTTCAGCCTCTGCCATGCGCCGTCGGCCGAGTCGCTTGAGCCTCCCCGGAAGCCGGCGTAGGTCGTGACCCAGGGCGACGAGTAGATGCCGGCCTTGAGCCCGAGCGCGTGGACGGCGTCGCAGAGCGCCCTCATGTCCGGGAACTTCTCGTTGCCCTGGATCGCGCGGTGCGGGCCGCCGCGCTCGCCCTGCCAGGTGTCGTCGATGTTGATGTAGGTCCAGCCGTGGTCGGCCAGGCCCGAGGCGACAAGGGCGCGGGCGGAGCGCAGGATCTTCTCCTGGTCGACGGATTCGGCCCAGCAGTTGTAGCTGTTCCAGCCCATGGGCGGGGTGAGGGCGATCTTCTCGCCGACGACGATCGTGAAGCGCCTGTCGGCGCTGCCGGCCGCATTCCTGGCGTGGAGAACGACCGAGTACGTCGCGCCCTCGGCGAGGCGCCCCGTGATCCTGCCGGTGGCCGGATCGAGGGCCAGTCCGGGCGGCAGCCCGTCTGCGCCATAGGCGACAGGGCGCCTGCCCGTCACCGGGATCGAGTAGAGGAACGGCGAGCCGGGGCGCACGCCGAAGACCGACGGGCCGTTGATGCGCGGGGCCTCGGGAGGCGGCGGGGTAAGGCATTCCGGGAGTGCGGACGCCCCTGCTGAGGGGGCCGCCAGGAGAATGCACGCGGCGAGGAGCGGGGCGAGGGGCCGGGGCTGTTTCTGGGCCATGGGGGTGTGATCGATGTTCGTTGCGACGCGACCACGGGGCATTCCCAGCTCCGGGGCCCCACGGGCTGGCCCGGGGGGCTCCTTGTTTGGATCAGAGATCCAGGGGACAGTAAACGCCCCAGACCGGCATATGCGCGGTAGAACCGGTGGTTTTGAATGCGATAAGCCCGCCGGAATTCGGCGCCGCCTTGCGATGGAAATCCTTGCCGAAGGCTGCGCGAAGGCAGAGCCTCTCCCAACCCCTCGCAATGAATCGCGTGAATCGTCTCCGTGGTTTAATGGCGGCCCTGGACGCAACCCTGGCCGGCGTCGCGGCGGCGGCTCCGGCAGCCTTTCTTCCGGCCTCGGCCGGGGTCCTGGACGTGCTCGGGAGGTTCACGGCCCCCGACGTGCCGGCGACCGGGCCCTCCGAGCTTCCCGCCGACCCGCCCAACTGGAAGGTCTCCCCGACGCTTTCCCGCGCCGCCCTTCCGGGCAGGGGGGCCGCGCAGCACCCGATGCTCTACATCGGGGAGGGCTGCAACACGATGTTCCTGGTCAACGGGGGCAAGGTCATCTGGACGTACTCGACCGGCAAGGGCTGGGAGTACGACGACGCGTGGCTCATGAGCAACGGCAACATCGTCTTCTCGAGGATGGCCTACGCGGCCGAGGTCACCCCGCAGAAGCGGGTGATCTGGCGCCTGGATGCGCCCGAGGGGACGGAGATCCACACCGTCCAGCCGATCGGCCTCGACAGGGTCATGCTCGTGGAGAACGGCCTGCCGCCGAGGCTGCTGGTGATCAACACGAGGACGGGCGCGGTCGAGGTCGACCACGCGCTGCCGGCGCCGAGCCCCACGGATCGCCGGACGGTCCACGGCCAGTTCAGGCGGGCCCGGGTGACGTCGAGCGGCACCTACCTGCTTCCCTTCCTGGAGATGGGCCGCGTTGCCGAGTACGACCGGGACTTCAACGAGGTCTGGTCGTACAGGATCAATTCGCCGTGGGCGGCCGTCAGGCTCCACAATGGGAACACGCTGATCACGGACGAGAGGGACGAGCTCACGCGCGAGGTCAACCGCAACGGCGAGACGGTATGGGAGCTCAGGCTCTCGGAGCTCCCACCGGAGCTCGCGTTCCACGGGTCGCAGTCGTGCGCCCGGCTTGCGAACGGCAACATCATCCTGTGCTCCCGTGGAAACAACGGCGAGGGCAGCCAGCTGGTCGAGGTGACCCGGGACAAGAGGGTGGTCTCCGCGATGTACGACTGGGACCGCTTCGGCCCGGCCACTGCGGTGCAGGCCCTGGACGAGCCGGGCGTGCCGGAGAACCCCGGCGACCTCGAGCGCTGACGCCGCACGGGCCAGGCCCCGCCTTCCGGACCCGGCACCCGCGCCTCCACCGGCAGCTTTATGCGAACGATTGAACGAAGGTTGCCCCCGCGTCCGGATTCGGGGCCGTCTCTTGCCGCCCTTCTCGCCCTGGCAGTGGCCCTCGGCGGACCCGGCGCCGCGCCCTGCCGGGCGGCGGATCCGCCCGCCGGGGCCGCGCCCCCCCCGAGGGAGCGCCTGCTCATGGACGCGGACTGGCGCTTCGCGTTCGGCAACCCGTCGGATCCCTCGAGGGACTTCGAGCACGGAGTCGGCTACTTCTCCTACTTCGCGAAGGCGGGCTACGCCGACGGCCCCGCCGGGCCCGGGTTCGTCGACGGAGCCTGGCGCCGGCTCGACCTGCCGCACGACTGGGCGGTCGAGGCGCCGTTCGCGCCGTCGGCAAGCCCGAGCCACGGCTACAAGGCGGTCGGGCGCGGCTTCCCCGACCGGAGCATCGGCTGGTACCGCAGGACGTTCTTCATCCCCTCCGCGGACCTCGGGCGGCGCATCAGCGTGGAGTTCGACGGGGTCTTCCGGGACTCCGTCGTGTGGGTCAACGGATTCTACCTCGGCCGCCACGCGAGCGGCTACACGGGCTTCCGCTACGACATGACCGATTACCTCAACTACGGCGGCGACAACGTGCTCGCCGTCCGGGTCGACGCCTCGATGGAGGAGGGCTGGTTCTACGAGGGCGCGGGGATCTACAGGCACGTCTGGCTTTCGAAGACGGCGCCGCTCCACGTCGCCCAGTGGGGGACGTTCGTCACCACGAGGCCCGAGGGCGACGCCGCCGAGGTCAGGGCCCTGACAACGGTCGCCAATGACGGCGCGGCGGACGCCGCGTTCGACCTTGAGCAGAGCATCGAGGACCCCGAGGGGCGGGTCGTCGCCACCGGCCGCGTCGCCGGGGCCGCGGCCGCGGCGGGCACCTCGGCCGTGTTCCCGTGCACGCTCGCCGTCTCCCACCCGCGGCTCTGGTCGCTCGAGAGCCCCGCGCTTCACAGGCTGGTCACGGTGGTCCGGTTCGGGGGAACCGTGGTCGACCGGTACGAGACCGTCTTCGGGGTCCGGTCGGTGGCGTTCGATCCCGACCATGGCTTCTTCCTGAACGGCAAGCGCGTCGAGCTCCTCGGCACGAACAACCACCAGGACTACGTGGGGGTCGGCATCGCCGTTCCGGATTCGCTGCACGAGGACCGCATAAGCAGGCTAAAGGAGATGGGATGCAACGCCGTCAGGTGCTCGCACAATCCGCCGGCGCCCGAGTTCCTCGACGCCTGCGACCGCCTCGGACTGCTGGTGATCGACGAGAACCGCATGATGGGCACCAGTCCCGAGGCGCTGGGCCAGCTGGAGAGCATGATGACGCGGGACCGCAATCACCCGAGCATCGTCCTATGGTCGTTGGGCAACGAGGAGTGGGCGATAGAGGGCAAGATCATGGGCGCCCGCGTCGCCGCGGCGGTCCAGGCGTTCGCGAGGAGGCTGGACCCGAGCCGCCGCGTCACCGCGGCGATAAGCGGCGGCTGGGGCGGCATCTCGAGCGTGATCGACGTGGCCGGCTACAACTACATCAAGCAAAGCAACAGCGACAAGCAGCACGCGGACTATCCCAGCCAGCCCGGGGTGGGGACCGAGGAATCGACTACCCGCCAGACCCGCGGCATCTACTTCGACGACCCGGCCATGGGCTACATCGCCCCGGCAAAGAACGCACCGTCGGGCGGGAACATGGAGCTCGGCTGGCAGCACTATGCCTCCCGGCCCTACCTCGCCGGGCTGTTCTACTGGACCGGCTTCGACTACCGGGGCGAGCCCGAGGGCCACGGGTGGCCGCAGGTGACGAACCACTCCGGCATCCTCGACATTTGCGGCAATCCAAAGGACGGCTTCTACTATCTCAAGGCCTGGTGGACCGGCCAGCCGGTCGTCCACCTCTTCCCTCACTGGAACTGGGCCGGCCGGGAGGGCGAGGTGATGGATGTCTGGTGCTACAGCAATTGCGAGCGGATCGAGCTCTTCCTGAATGGCCGGTCCCTCGGCGCCAGGGAAATGCCGCGCTACGGGCACCTCGAGTGGCAGGTCCCGTACGAGCCGGGCGTGCTCGAGGCCCGCGGGAGCCGGGACGGAGGCGCGGTGGCCACGGGACGCGTCGAGACAACGGGCAAGGCTGTCCGCCTCCGGCTGTCGCCAAACCGGCCCTCGGTGAGGGCCGACGGGCTGGACGCGGTGGTCTTCACCGTCTCGGCGCTCGACGAACAGGGCAGGCCCGTGCCGACGGCGGGCAACCTCGTGAGATTCGCGGTGAAGGGAGGGCGCGCCGTGGGAGTCGGCAACGGCGACCCCGCCAGCCACGAGCCGGACGTTTTCTTTGACGCCGTGCGCCAGGTCACGGTCGAGGACTGGAAGGGACGGATCGCCCCCCCGGGGACCGATTCGCCGGGCCCGGCCGACGCGCTAAAGCCCATGCCGGCGCTGGGCAACTGGAAGGCGCCCCTGCCGAAGCCAGGCGAGGTCTACGAATTCTCCGCTGCGTTCGCGCTGGAGACGGTCGCGCCGGGCGACCGGTGGCGGCTCGCGCTGCCGGCCCTCGGAACGAGGACGTCGTTGTGGCTGAATGGCCGCCTCCTGGTCAGGGACAAGGATACGCCGGCAAGGGGACTGGCGTACGATACTGACCCCGCCGAGCTGCAGGCCGGCCCAAACCTGCTCCAGCTCATCGTCGTGCCCTATGCGGACGGTACAAACCACATGCGCGAGGTGACCCGGCTTGGCGCCGTCCAGGTGTCGACGCCCGCGCCCCGGTGGCAGCGGCACCTGTTCAACGGCCTTGCGCAGGTTGTGGTGCGCGCGAACGCCGAAGCCGGCCCGGTGCGCCTGACCGCCGAGGCGGAGAACCTCGTCACCGCGGAATCCACGGTCGCCGCGGCACTCGCGCCTCCGCCGCCAAGCGTCCCGTAGGATCCTCCGAAGCCCGTTGGTCCCGACAGTGAGAGCCGGGATTTGGCCGGTGACGGTCAGCTCTGCCGGAGCAGGTTGAGGCCTGCGGCGCCGTGGCCCCGATTCTGCGTCGGCTCCGGGTCCTGGAGACGGGATCGGCTAGGGCCAGAGGGCCGCGGGACGGGCCTCAATTCGCGGAGCGGCCCGCGCGATCCCTCGGCTGGGCGGCGGCTGTTGCGGGCCGGGATCGCCGGTCCGGACTTTCCGGCTGCCGGCCACATCCATCAGGAAAACCTCGCCAAGGTCCTCGAGCGCGGCGGTGAACGCATGGCTGTTGCCATACACTTCGTCCCCGCCCACCCACTGGTGGGTCGAGCCCCGCGCGCGGGCCGCGACCACCATCGCCATCGCCAGTTCCGGCTTGGTCTGATGCACGCGCGCGCCCTCCGGCACCTTCGCTTTCGCGCAGCGTGCCGGGTCGCTCGCCCAGGCTTGCGGCAGAAACAAGTGGAAATACTCCAGCGCCGCCCAGCGGCGGGTTCGGTGACTGCGCGTTGCGCCACATCACACCACGGCGTTGATGCCCCCGGATTTCGCGGCCTGTTTCACGAGCCCCATCGCGACGTCGAGCTTCAGGTCCTCGAGTTTCTTGAAATTGATGCAACTGCGGCCGGTCTTCACCTTGCCGAGCTTCGCGGCATTCCGCTCGGCGAGGTAGCCGTCCTTGTCGCCGGCGCAGATGTGGAGGCTGTAGTGGTTTTTCCCCGCGCAGAGTCCGATCAGGAACCAGTCGCCTTCGCGACCGCTGGGAGACTTGTAGTGATACTTCCCGTAGCCGATGATGGGCGACGGCCCCATGCCGGACATCATGGCCGGCGCGAGCTTCGGCACGGCTTTGCGGATTGCCTTGTGCAGGGACGTCATCGTGTCGCGGCGGTCAGCGGGAAGGGCGGCGAGGAATTCGTCGAGGGTGGGGAGTGTTTTGGGCATGTGGCGAGGCTGTGTGCCCGATGTTCAGCGATCAAACATGAATGAGCGGCGCGCGGGTGCTGCGTCGGGGCGACGCGGTGCGAGTTCACAGATGGGTCGCATCGCGTTGTCACGTGCCTCTGAAAGGTCAAATGAAATCAAAAGTAACCCATCGGGTACTTTCCCTCTGAAAATCAGGCGACTTTTGCCGCAGAACGTAACAAAGTAATGCTAACGAGGCGCAGTTAATGGCTGCCGTTATGTCGTCGGGATGAGTTGATTCGGCCTGTTTCAAAGCCGGCGAGCCTGGAAGGAAAAGCGAATCCCACCTGTCTGTTGCCGTCGGCATGAGTTGGATGCCGTCAGTGTGGGTTCCGATTTCTTACACGGCAGCCCCCGAGAAGGCGCCGTAAAAGTGCATATTATTGGCAGTCTTTGCTTGACCAAAGTGGGTTAAAATGGGTCGAATTGGGGTGTTATGGGGCGAGTTCACAGCTCGCTTACCCCCATGGCGAATCCCAGCAAAGCTTTCTACACGGGCCTCTTCAGGCACACCCTCGACGATAAGGGTCGCGTCACGATCCCTTCGGCATGGCGTTCCGCGCACCAGGACGGCGACGTCTTCCTCGCGACTCCGCACCCGGACGGCTATGTGGCGGTGCTCCCTCCGGCGGAGGTTGAGAAGCTTCACGCCAAGATCGCCCAGATGGCGCTCAGCGACGGAGCGGGCCAGGACTTCGCGTCGAGGTTCTTCGCGCAGACCCAGTCGTTCTCGTTCGACAAGCAGGGGCGCGTCGGCCTCGCGGCCGACCTGCTGGAGCACGCCGGAATCGCGAGGGACGCGGTCCTCGTGGGCTCCCTGACCAAGTTCAACCTGTATTCGCCGTCCCGGTGGCAAAAGGTCGAGGCACGCACATCGGGCGAGAATTTCGGCGACATCATGCGCCGCCTCGGAATCTGAACATGCGAAACAACGAGAGAGCCTCAGCCACCCAAGCGCTCTTCGGGAAGAGCGCACCCATGGCCGCCTCGCGCGGACTTGCCGCCTGGATCGGCGCCACAGACTACGGAACCAGTTCGGCGGTAGTGACGCCGCGAATACGCGACAATCTCGTGCTCCGGCTTGTGGCCGGCAGGCGGCAGGAGCGCGACAGAGGCCTCATCCATGCGACTGGCGCCACCTGAATCCGCAGCCGCGCGCATGATCCCAGGTCACCAGCCGGTCCTCCTTCGCGAGGTGCTCGGGCTGCTGGCGCCGGTTGTCGGCGGCAGATACCTCGACTGCACCTTCGGCGGGGGGGGCCATTCCCGCGCCATCCTCGAGGCCGCGCCGGGCGCCACGGTAGTCGCGCTCGACCGGGACCCCGAGGCGGCCCAGCGCTCGGAGGCGCTTGCGGAGGAATTCCTGGGGCGTTTTACGCTGATTGACAGGGACTTCAGCAAGCTCGGCGGTGTCGAGGGCTCGGGCTTCGACGGCGCGCTCTTCGACTTCGGCCTCTCCTCGTTCCAGCTCGACAATCCGGACCGCGGCTTCTCCTTCCAGGCCGACGGCTATGCCGACATGAGGCTCGACCCCCGGGCCGGCGTGGCCGCTGCGCGCTGGCTCGAGACGGCGACGGAGGAGATGCTGGTGCGGGCCATACGCGATCTCGGCGAGGAGCCCCACTGGCGCCGGGTCGCCCGCGCCCTTCTGGCCGCGAGGGGCACGGGCTCGCTCGAGAGAACCGCCACGCTTGCCGAGATCATCTCCGGGGCGATACCGGCGCGCGCGCGGCGCGCCTCGCGCATCCACCCCGCCACGCGCTCCTTTCAGGGGATAAGGATAGCGGTCAACGACGAGCTTGGGGCGATCGAGCGCGCCCTGCCGGCGGCGTTCGGCAAGCTCAGGCCGGGCGGAGTCCTCTGCGCAATCAGCTTCCACTCACTCGAGGACCGCCTTGTGAAGCAGTTCTTCCGAAGGATGAGCGGCCAGCCCGAGAGTTCGGACGACGCTACCCCGCAGGATCTTCGCGTGCGTCTGGCCGAGGCGCTGACCCGCCGGCCGGTCATTCCTTCGGATGCCGAGGTGGAGGCCAATCCCCGCAGCAGGTCGGCTAAGTTGCGGGCAATCAGAAAATTGTGATGAACACCGGCAAGAGGGCAAAGTCCGAGGCGTTCGTGAACCAGCTCCTGGTCTACGCGCTCGTGGCGATCTGCGGAACCGGGTCGATAGGCCTCGGCACCGTCTGGATGCGCCACCAGATCTCGATCGCGGCGAACGCGAACAAGGTCCTCGAGGCCTCCATCGCCGACCTCGGGCGGCGGATTGAGGAGACGGACGCGGCCATCGCGGCCGAGCAGGATCCCGCCGTGCTCATCCGGCGCAACGCCGACTGGAGGCTTGGATTGGTGCCGCCCGGCGAGACGCAGGTTCGGCGCATCTCCGAGGATCCCGTCACGCGGCTTGCCGCGATTCACAACCGCACGCTCTTCGGGGAGGGAGCGGCGACGGTGAACATACGAATCGCCCTCGCGCACTGAATCCCGCAGGCATCCCATGTCGAAGGGCTTCACCACAAGCTACCGAATCGCCCTTCTTGCGGGCCTTGTCCTGGCGATGTTCACCGGGATCGAGGCTCGGCTGGTGTGGCTCCACATCGTCGACAGGGACGAGTTCCTGAGGTCCGTCGGCGAGGCGCGCCGCCAGCTGATCGTCGATAACGCGCGGCGCGGCGACATCCTGGACGCACACGGGGCGCTGCTCGCGACAAGCCGTTCGGTCATCGTGCTCGGGGTCGATCCGCAGTCCTTCCGCGGCGAGGACAGGTCCAAGCTGCCGCAGCTGGCCGCCCTGCTCGGCATGCCGTTGGCCGACCTCGCGAGGACCTGCACGACGAAGACGCGCCCGGCGCCCGCCGGTGCCGGCGCAACGGCGGCGCAGACGGCCGAGGGGCCGGTGATAAGCCTCGGCCCGGCGCCGGCCGCCGACGCCAGCCGAGTGGCCCAGGAGGCGAAGGGGGACGACACGGAGCTCGACGAGCCAGACAGGGAGGGCAACCGGCCGATCCGCTGGGCGAAGCTTAGCGACCAGCTTCAGGAATCCGTCTACACCCAGGTGGAGAAGCTCGCGATCCACGGCGTGTACGGAAGCCGGGTGTACAGGCGCGACTACCCGCACAACGAGATGGCCGCCCACATCATCGGGTACGTCGACCGCGACGAGCGGCCGGTCGCGGGGATGGAGCACTACGCCGATTTCTATCTCCGGGGCGAGAACGGTTGGCTCGAGTCGGAAAGGGACGGGAGGAGCCACGAGCTCGCCCAGTTCCGGAGCCGCGAGGTTCCCGCGAGCGACGGCTTCAACGTTTCGCTCTCGATCGACGCCACCGTCCAGCGCATGGCCGAGGACGAGCTGGCAGCGGTGGCCGCGCAGTACGAGCCCGAGAAGGCGACCATCATCGTGAGCGACCCGCAGACGGGATTCATCCTCGCGCTGGCGAACTACCCGTCATTCGACCTGAACCGCTTCAACAGCCTCCCGCGCGCGGATCAGGCGAGGATGCGCAACATCGCCGTGGCCGACGAGTACGAGCCCGGCTCGGTGTTCAAGATCGTCGCAGCGGCGGGCGCGCTGAACGAGGGCCTTGTCACGACCGAAACGGAGTTCGACTGCACGCTCGAGAAGATCGATTACGAGGGAATCACGCGGAGCCTCCCCAGGGAGGCGGAGTGGGACCACTTTGACCATCCGCTAACGGTCCGGGAAATCCTGGCGAAGTCGTCCAACAAGGGGGCCGCGCAGCTCGCGATGACTCTCGGCGACCGCAGGTTCTACGCCTACGCGCGCGCGTTCGGGTTTGGCCAGAAGACCGGGTTCCCGGTCGGCGGCGAGGTCACCGGCAAGCTCAAGCCGCCGGAGAAATGGGACAGCCTCACCATCACGCGGATGCCGATGGGCCAGTCGGTGACCGCGACGGCCCTCCAGATGCAGCAGGCGATGGGCGTAATAGCGAGCGGCGGGCTGCTGCTGAAGCCCCAGATAATCAGCCAGGTCCGCGACGCCCAGGGCGAGCTGGTCTACACGTTCGGCCGCGTGGAGGTGCACCGGGTGATCTCCGAGCAGACGGCCCGCACGATGGCCCGGCTCCTCATGGGAGTGGTCTCGCCCGCGGGCAACGCCCCCGAGGCCGCAGTCCCCGGCTTCGATGTCGCGGGCAAGACGGGCACGGCCAACAAGCTCATCCCGTTCGAGCTGGCGTCCGGGATCATGGTGCCGCGCTATTCCGACCGGCATCACGTCGCGTCGTTCATCGGCTACTTCCCGGCGACCGTGCGCCAAAGGGGAGACAGGCAGGTGGCGATCTCGGTGATCGTCGACGACGCGGACGCGCGCTGCCCGAGCGGGATCGCGTATGGCGCGAAGGTCGCGGCCCCCGTCTTCAAGCGCCTGGCGGAGAGGCTGATACCGTACCTGGACATCCGTCCGCAGATTGAGAACGAGACGCCGCGAGCGCTCGCGATGGGAGGGGCGCCGTGATAGGATATCTTGTTCAGGACCACGCGCTGGTGCGCGCCTTCCGCAACCGGCCCTTGCGCCGGCGCACCGGCGAATACCTTGAGTTCAACCGCGCGATAAAAATGGCACCCATCCTCTCCGACTACATCAGCGAAGGCGAGATCCTCGCCGCAAAGGGAAGGCTGGACTGCCCGATCTCGGGCCTCGTGATGGACAGCCGCAGGGTCGTGCCGGGGAACCTGTTCTTCGCGCTCCCGGGACTGCGCTCGGACGGGGTTTCGTTCGTCGACGAGGCCGTCAGCAGGGGGGCCTCGGCCGTGATCGCCCAAAGGATCCCCGTGCATCCGCCCGCCCGGGTCACATTCGTCCAGGTGGCCGATTCGCGCGCGATGCTCGCCCGCGTCGCGCAGCGCTACTACAAGTTCCCCGACCGCGACGTCTCGGTGGTCGGCGTCACCGGCACGAACGGCAAGACGACCGTCAGCTACCTCATCCGGCACCTGCTGAACGAGAGCGAGCGCATCGGCCTCCTCGGGACGATCAGCTACGACCTTGGCGCACGGGCAGTCCCGTCCTTCCGGACGACGCCCGAGTCGGTGGACATCTTCGGAATGCTCGCCCAGATGCGCGATGCTGGATGCCGGCACGCGGTCATGGAGGTGAGCTCGCACGGGATCGCGCAGCAGCGCGTGCTCGGGCTCCAGCTCGACGCCGCGGTATTCACGAACCTGACACAGGATCACCTCGACTTCCACAAGACCCTCGAGGCGTACTTCGACGTCAAGACGCGCCTCTTCACGGGCGGGATCGGCCCCGTGCCGCGCGTGGCCGTCGTCAACCTTGACGACCCCCACGGCGAGAGGCTTGCGGCCAAGATCGCCGCCGAGGTGCCGTCGACCCGCCTGGTCACTTTCGGGGAGAGCCCGCGCGCCGAGGTCCGCGCGCAGGAGGTCGTCCTCAACTTCAGGGACACGGCTTTCAGGCTTGTCTGGCCGGGAGGGGTCGCCTCCGTCGCGTCGCCGCTGATCGGGCGCTACAATGTCTCCAATGTGCTCGCGGCCGCCGCAACGGCGTGGGCGCTCGGGCGCGACCCCGGGGCCTTCAGCCGGAAGGTGCGGGCGTTCAAGGGCGTTCCAGGGCGCATGGAGCGCATCGAGGAGGGCCAGGCCTTCAACGTCCTTGTCGACTACGCGCACACGGACGACGCGCTGCGCAACGCGCTCGGGATGCTGCGGGCCATCACGCCGGGGCGCCTGATCGTCGTCTTCGGCTGCGGCGGGAACCGCGACCGGACCAAGCGCGCCAAGATGATGCGGGCCGTGCAGGAGGTCGCCGACTTCGTATTCGCGACCGCTGACAATCCGCGCGGCGAGCAGGTGGAGGCCATCTTCGCCGACATGAGGGCGGGCGTTACCGACGCCTCGAAGATAACGTGGATCGACGACCGCCGGCGCGCCATCAGCCTCGCCCTAGACACCGCCAGGGAGGGCGACAGCGTGCTCATCGCCGGCAAGGGCCACGAGGGCTACCAGGAGTTCGCCGACACCGTCATCCCGTTCGACGACCGCCAGGTCGCGCGGGAGCTCATCGCCGTGAAGGCGCTTCGAACCTGATGCCAGCGTTCGCCCCAGATTCCCTTGCAGCATGGACCGGGGGCCGGTGGTCCGGGCGCCCCGAGCGCCCGCCGTCCGGCTTCTCGGTCGACTCGCGCCGGCTGGCGCCCGGGCAGGCCTTCGTGGCCCTGCGGACCGAGCGGCGCGACGGGCACGAATTCCTGGGCGCTGCCCTGAAGGCCGGGGCGTCGGCGGCGGTCGTCGCGCGGGCGGATGCAAGGGTCGCGCTGCCCCAGCTTGTCGTCGGCAATCCCCTGGAGGCGCTCCAAGCGGTGGCCCGCGAGCACCGCGGCAGTTTCCGGGGCAGCGTCTTCGGCATCACGGGCAGCGCCGGCAAGACCTCCACGAAGGAGCTCCTCTGGCTCCTCCTCGGAGGGGAGGAGGCCGGCGTGCTCGCCACCGAGGGTAACCTTAACAACCAGATAGGCGTCGCGCTAACCCTGTGCAGGCTCGACCCCGAGCGCCACCGCCTCGCCGTCGTCGAGGCGGGGATAAGCGCCCCGGGCGAGATGGGCCCGCTCGCTCGGATGATCGATCCCGACATCGCCCTGGTCACGCTCGTCGGCCCCGCGCACCTTGCCGGCCTCGGGGGCCTCGAGTCGGTGGCCCGCGAGAAGGCGGTGCTGGCGGGGTCCGTGCGCAAGGGCGGGATCTGCGTGTTCCCGGGGTCCTGCGAGGAGTTTGCCGCGTTCCGGTCCCTTCGCGCTCAGGACTGCCTTGTGGTCGAGCGCGCCGGGAGCCCCGAAGGCCTCCGGCCGCGGGAGGGCCGGGCGCGCTTCACGGCGTCCCACTCAGGGGAATTCACCACGTTGAGCGTCGCATTCGGCCCTCCTCCGCCTGTCGTGGCGAGGCTTTGCCGCGCGACCGACGGGATGGCCCAGAACGCCGCGCTGGCGGTCTGCGCCGCGTTGAAGGCCGGGGTGGCCAGGGCTGACATCGGGCGCAGGCTTGCTTCCTGGCGCCCTTCGCCCCTCAGGGGGGAATGGAGGATCTCGGAGGGCCGCAGGATATACCTCGACTGCTACAACGCCAACCCGGCGTCGATGGCGGACGCCCTTGCGGCGTTCGCCGCGGCGGCGCCCGCGGACGAGCCGCGCCTCTACGTCATCGGCTGCATGGAGGAGCTCGGCCCCGATTCGCAGCGCTTCCACGTCGAGCTCGGCAGGTCCCTCGCGCTGCGCAGGGGCGACCGCCTCGTCGCGGTCGGAAGCCAGGCCGGTTCGATCCGGACGGGCGCCCTGGAGGCCAGGATCGACTCCGGCCAGGTGGATGTCGCCGACTCGATCGAGCCGTTCTCGGCCCAGTTGGCGGCCTTCCGGGGCTCCGTCTTCGTGAAGGGCAGCCGGCGCCACGAACTGGAGAGGGCCTTCGTCGGGGCCGAATTCGCGGAGGCGTACCATGCTTAGCTACCTGTCCGGCCTCGACAACGTGTTCGGCCCGCTCAGGGTCCTGCGCTACATCACGGTCCGCGCGCTCCTCGCGGCGGGCACGGCCTCGCTGATCGGCTTCCTGATAGGGCCCTGGCTCATAGCGCACCTGCGCCGGCTCAAGTTCGGGCAGCACTATGACGACGACCGGACCGGGGACCTCGCGAGCCGGTTCGACAAGAAGAACACCCCGACCATGGGCGGCCTCCTCATCTTTGCGTGCGTCTTCGCGAGCTCCTTCCTCTGGGCGGCGCCCAACATATGGGTGGTCGTCGCGCTTTTCGTCTACACGGCCCTGACCGCCGTGGGATTCAGGGACGACTACCTGAAGGTTGTGCGCAAGAACCGAAACGGCATCTCCTCCGGGGCGAAGATCTTCTGGCAGACGGTGACGACCGCGCTCGCGCTCGCGGCGCTCCTCATGCACCCAGCGAGCTCGGAGAAGATCCGGGAGCTGTGGGTGCCCTTCGTCAAGCACCCGATCGTCGCCAGCATGCCGATCGCGGCGCTCGCCGTGCTGATCTACCTCTGGATCGTCGGCTTCTCGAATGCGATCAACCTGACCGACGGCCTCGACGGGCTCGCCGTCGGCTGCACGATAACGGTCGCGCTGACGTACGGCATCATGGCCTACGCGGCCGGCAACACCAAGATCGCCGAATATCTGCTCATCAGCTCCGTGCCCGGAACCGGCGAGCTCGCGGTCGTGTGCGGGGCGCTGGTCGGCGCCGGCATGGCGTTCCTCTGGTACAACGCCCATCCCGCCGAGGTTTTCATGGGCGACACCGGGTCGCTTGCACTGGGCGGTGTGCTCGGCATGATCGCCTTCATGGTACAACAGCCGCTGACACTCGTCGTTGTCGGCGGGGTCTTCGTCTGGGAGGCCGCGTCGGTGATCATCCAGGTAGGCGTCTTCAAGTACACGCGCAGCCGGCACGGCGAGGGCAGGAGGGTGTTCCTCATGGCGCCCATCCACCATCACTTCCAGAAGCTGGGCTGGCCCGAATCGAAGGTGGTCGCGCGCTTCTGGATCCTGTCGCTCATCTTCGCCCTCGCCGGGCTTGGAACCCTCAAGATCCGCTGAGCGATGCCCATTAAGATCCCAGAATTCCTTAGCTCCAGGCTCGGCCGGCCGGTGGCCGTGATGGGGGCCGGCGTAAGCGGCGATGGGACCCTGCGCCTACTTTCCCGGCTCGGCGCGAAGGCCGTCGTTTACGACAAGCGCGGGTGCGAGTTCACGGCGGAGAGGGCCCGCGAGCACGGCCTTGTGGTGTTCTCGCCCGGGTTCCCCCTGCTGCATCCCTGGCTCGAGTGCGCGCGCAAGGCGGGCTGCATCTGCATGGCGGAAATCGACTTCGCGTCCGTGTTCTGGCTCGGCCGGATCGTCGCGGTGACCGGCACGAACGGCAAGACGACCCTAACCGAGTTCCTTGCTCACGCCCTCGGCGCCGCGGGAATTCGCGCGCGGGCGGCGGGCAACATAGGGCTGCCCTTAACGCAGCTCGTGGCCGAGGAGGGGGGCGGCGCCCCCCAGGCCATCGCCGTGTGCGAGGTGAGCTCGTTCCAGGCCGAGCAGCTGGGACATTTCCGCGCGGACGCCTCGCTCTGGACGAACTTCGCCGAGGACCACCTCGAGCGGCACCTGACCATGGAGGCCTATTTCGCGGCCAAATGGGAGCTGGTGGTCCGGACGCCGGCCGACCGGTTGTTCGCGGGAAGCTCCGTGCAGCGCTTCGCCGCGCAGTTCGGGCGCCCGCTTCCGCCCCGCGCTCATGTCGCGACCGAGGGCCAGCGCGCCGACGCACGGCTCGACGGCACGCCGTTCGCCTTCTATCCCCAGAGGGAGAACTTCATCCTCGCGGCCGCGTGGTGGCGCGGCGAGGGGCTTGACGAGGCCGAGCTCTACGCCGCCGCGCGGACCTTCCACGTCGGCCGCCACCGGCTTTCCCGGGTGGCGGAGATAGACGGGGTGACCTACTGGAACGACTCCAAGGCCACGAACTTCCACGCGGTCGAGGCCGCCCTTTCCGGCCTGCGCGAGCCCGCCGTCCTGATCGCAGGAGGCCGGTCCAAGGGGGGCGACCTGGCCGGCTTCGTCCGAAGGATCGCGCCGCGCGTCGCGCACGCCTTGCTCATCGGCGAGATCGGCCCGGCGCTCGCCGCCGCTTTTGATGACTGCGGCGCCGCCCACACGGTCTGCGAGACGCTCGAGGACGCGGTGCGCGCGGCGGCGGCGGTCGCCCAGCCGGGGGGAAACGTGTTGCTCTGCCCGGGCTTCTCGAGCTTTGACATGTTCAACAACTACGAGGACCGCGGCGATCATTTTGAAAGGGCCGTCTTCGAGCTACATGCGGCCCGTGTATGATATAGCCCTGGAACGACAGACTGAATTCCCACTCAAACCCGACAACTCGGCATCCCTTCCATGAAAATAATCAAGATTCTGGCGATTGCGGCGGGCCTTCACGCGCTTGCCCTGATACTCATCTTCTCAAACCCGGGCTGCAGCTACACGAAGGCCGCCGGCACCGACACGTCGCCGATAGCGCCGGCGCCCCTGGGCGACGCCGCCGCGCCGGCCGCCCAGCCCGAGACCCCGACGATCCGGTTCAGCCCGACGCGCCCCGGCACCGCCGTGGCGTCCGCTCTCGAGACGCAGCCGGTCTCCGGCGTGACCCCGGCCACGACGTACACCGTGGCCAGGGGCGACAGCCTCTGGAGCATCGCGAAGGCCAACCAGATCTCGAGGGCGGACCTGGCCGCGGCCAACAGCATCAACGCGAACTCGGTCCTGCATGTCGGCCAGAAGCTGATCATTCCGTCAAAGCCGCTGCAGAGCGCTGCGCCCTCCGCACCCACCGCCGCGCCGGCCGCGGTCGCGCCCGCCGCGGCCGCCGGGGCGACGCCTGCCCAGAAGGGCGCGGGGGAGCTGGAGAGGCATGTCGTGAAGATGGGTGAGACCCTCGGCTCGATAGCGCGCAAGTACAACGTCCGCCAGGGCGACATCGCCGTCGCAAACAACATAACGGACCCGAGGAGGATACAGCCCGGCCAGGAGCTGGTGATCCCCGCGAGGTCCGCGGCGTCGGGCGCCAGACAGCCCAAGACGGCCAAGCCCGCGACCGACACCGCGGCCGTGCCGCCGGCGACGGCGCAGAGCAAGGCGGCCGCCGCGGCGCCAGGCTCGGACCAGGACCTGGACGCGGGGCTCAAGGCCCCGAACGCCGCCGACGTCCCCGTGGTCAAGATCGAGGACGCCCAGACGGCCGCCAAGCCGAAGAACCCCTGACGCGGACGCGCCCATGGCAAGCGTAGCGTCCGCCGAGTCGTCCCGCGCAAGGTCGATCGCAAACCCCGTGGCCGTAATACTGGTCTGCGCCATCGGCCTGACCATCCTCGGCCTGACGATCCTCTTCAGCGCCAGCGTCTCGCTCAAGCAGGATCCCTACTTCTACCTCGACAAGCAGGTGCTGGGCGTGGCGGCCGCCGGGCTGCTCTGCTTCCTGTCGAGCAGGATCAACCTCGACTACGCGCGCAGGGCCTCTGTGTGGATAGGGGCCGGGGCGCTCATCCTGCTCGTCCTCGTCCTTGTTCCCCACCTAGGGGTGTCGGTGAAGGGCAGCCGCCGCTGGCTTGGGTTCGGGTCGGCGCGGATGCAGGTGTCCGAGTTCGCGAAGCTGGCGATGGTGTTCTGCATGGCCCATTACCTCGCCCTGAACCAGACCCGGATCGGGGACTTCAAGAGGGGCTTCCTTTATCCCCTCGGGATAGTCGGCGCGTTCACGGGGTTGATCCTCCTTGAGCCCGACTTCGGGACGGCTGCATTGGCGCTCTCCGTGGGGCTCATCCTCCTGTTCCTCGCGGGGGCCAAGTGGCGCTACATCCTTCCGACGATCGGCCTGTCGGCGACGATGTTTGCTCTGCTTGTCGCCCACAATCCGAACCGGCTGAGGCGGTTCACCGCGTTCCTGGACGTGGAGGCCAACAGGCAGGGAGGCACCTACCAGCTCTACCAGTCGCTGGAGGCTTTTGCCGCAGGCGGCCTCGGCGGCGCCGGCCTTGGCCAGGGCCGCCAGCAGATCAATTTCCTCCCGGAGGCGCACACGGATTTCATCTTCGCAGTCGTCGGCGAGGAGCTGGGGATGTGGTTCACCCTGGGAGTCGTCGCGGTGTTTGCCGTCATCTTCATTGCGGGGCTCTCGCACCTGCGCAGGGCGCCCAACCTCTTCCACTTCCTGCTGGCCGCCGGCTGCCTGCTCCTCATGTGCCTGCAGTCGATCATCAACCTGGGCGTCGTGACAGGCGTCCTCCCGACGAAGGGGATATCCCTTCCCTTCATCAGCGCGGGCCTGTCGAACCTCCTGCTTATGGGCCTGCTTGTGGGCATCCTCATCAACACGCAGCGGACGTGGGGCCGGGCCGCGCTCCGGTCCGGCGCGGGGTCGATGCGCGAGGTCCTGGCATGAGCCGATTCATAATCTCTTGCGGCGGCACCGGCGGGCATGTCTCGCCCGGCATCTCGCTGGCCGAGGGGCTCGTTGCGCGGGGCCATGAGGCCACGCTACTCATCAGCATGAAAAGGGTGGACGCGCGCCTCGTTGAGAAATACCCCCACCTGCGCTTCGAGCGCATGCCGGGGACGGGGTTCTCGTGGCACCCGCTGAGGATGCTGCGCTTTGGCGCCTCCCAGGCGGCGGCGCTCCGGCACTGTGTCAGGCTCATGCGGGCCGCCCGGCCGGACGCCGTCGTGGGCTTCGGCGGGTTCACGTCGGCACCGGCCGCGATGGCGGGCCGCTTGCTGGGCATCCCGTTTGCGCTGCACGAGGCGAACCGCGTGCCGGGGCTAGCTATTCGAGCGTTCGGGCCCTTTGCCACGCGCGTCTATCTTCCGCTCGGGGTCCGGGTGGGCGGCGTCCGTGCGGCGGCGACCCGATACGCGGGCCTGCCTGTGCGCCGCGAGATAGCCCGCATTCCCGCCGCGGCCGCCCGCCAGGCGCTCGGGCTGGACCCGAAGCAGAAGGTCCTTGTTGTCCTGGGCGGGAGCCAGGGCTCCTCCGCGCTCAACGAATGGGCCCGCGGCCGGCTGCAGATGCTTGCATCCGAGGGGATCCAGGTGGTCTGCGTCACCGGCCTGAGCAAGGGCCAGCCCGAGACGGTCGCGACTCAGCTGCCGACGGGCGAGGAGGTCAGGTCCGTCTTCATGCCCTTCTGCGACCGGATCGCCGAGCTGCTATCGGCGGCCGATGTCGCGGTGTCGCGCGCCGGGGCCGGCACCCTGGCCGAGCTCATCCGATGCGAGGTCCCGGCGATCCTGGTGCCGTTTCCGCGCGCAGCGTCGGACCACCAGCGCGCCAACGCGGCCTTCTTCGAGCGCCAGGGCGGCGGCTTTGTGGTCGAGGAGGCGGCGCTGGGAGGCCTGGATTCCGAGGTTCTCGACCTGATCTTCAACGACTGGCTGCTGCGCCAGTTCCGCGGAAACCTCAAGCGGATGGACCGTACCAACGCGCTCGAGCTGATGCTCGCGGACCTGGAGGAGATCGCGCGCCAGGGGGCCGGCGCGCACCGTGCCCCAACGGCGGAGGCCGCGGCATGAGGACCTCGCCGCTGCCGACTCTCTTTGGCCGCGCGGTGCGCCGGATCCACTGCCTGGGAGTGGGGGGGATGGGCGTCGCGCCGCTGGCGATCTACCTCGCGCGGTCTGGCTGGCGGGTGTCTGGGGAGGACGACGCGCTCTCCCCTGAGGTGTCGGCGCTCCTCGCCGCGGCCTCGGTCGAGGTCGGGCCCCTTCCCGCGGCGTGCGAGCTGGTGGTCAGGTCCTCGGCCATACCCGACTCGCACCCCTCGTTCACCGGAGCCAAGGCGCGCGGCCTTGAGTGCGTGCGCCGGGGGGAGGTGCTGGCCGAGGTGCTGCGGGACAAGAGGCTCGTCGCCGTGTGCGGATCGCACGGCAAGACGACGACCACCGCCATGCTGGTGACGGCGCTTCGCCGCGCCGGCTTCCCGGCCGGGTATGTCGCCGGGGGCCTCTTCAACGACTCGACGCCCCCCGCGGCCCTGGGCTCGAGCGAGTGGGCCGTGGCCGAGGTGGACGAGAGCGACGGAACGATCGCCCGGTTCGCGCCGGAGATCGCGGTGATCGTGAACCTCGACTGGGACCATCCGGACCGCTACCGGAGCCCGGCCGACATGGAGGCCGCCTTCTCCGCCCTGTGCGCCCGCACCCGCGGCGCCGTCCTGGTTAGCGACGCGTGCGCCCTCTCGCTCAAGCTCGTCCCGAATGCGGCGACGTTTGGGCGCAGCGGGAGCTTCTCAGGCATCCCCACCGGCGAGGCCGACGGGCGCATGGCCCTCGCACTCGGCGGCCGGTTCAGGCCGACGGAGGTCCTCGTGAGGGCGCAGGGCGACTTCAACGCGGCGAACGCGACCGCGGCGCTTGCGGCCGCTCAGCTGATGGGGGTCGAGCCGACGCGCGAGTCGCTGGCGGATTACCCGGGCGTGCGCAGGCGCCAGGCCGTGCTCATGCAGGAGGAGGGCGTGACCGTGCTGGAGGACTACGCCCACCATCCGGCCGAGATCCGGGCGCTGCTCTCGAGCCTCCGCAGGCGCGTCACCCCCCCGGGAAGGCTGATAGCGGTCTTCCAGCCCCACCGGCACAGCCGCACGGCACAGTTCAAGGCGGAATTCGCGGCGTCGCTGGCCCTGGCCGACAGCGTCCACCTGCTCGATGTGTATTCTGCTGGGGAGCCCCCGGCGTCGGGTGGGACGACGGCCGACGTCTACGCGGAGATCAAGCGGGGGGCGCCCCAGCTTGCGGTTGGCTACCTGCCCGGGGAGGCCTCGCGCGCCCTTGCGGCCCTCCTGCGCGACGTGAGGAAGGGCGACCTCGTCGTGTTCGTGGGCGCGGGAGACATCGACCGGAGCGCCCGGGCCTGGGTCGAGGCCGCTAGGGAGCAGATGGCGCGCGCCCAGAGGTGGGACCGGTTCGCCGAAGCGGTTCGGCCCCTCCTTTCAAGGGCTTCGGGTCTCGCACGGGAGGAGCCCCTGGCGGAGAAGACGACCCTGCGCGTCGGCGGCGCTGCGAGGCTGTACGCCGAGCCCTCGACCGAGGAAGACCTGCGGGTGCTGCTCGTCGAGGCGAAAAGGAGCGCGATTCCCGTCCTGCTGCTCGGGCGGGGATCCAACCTGATCGTGCCCGACGAGGGGGTCGACGCTCTGGTCATAGCGCTTTCGCGGGCGCCATGGTGCGGCTTTGAGACCCTTGAGGACGGCCGGGTCCGGGCGGGGGCGGGCCTGAGGCTGAAGAACCTCTGCGGGCTGGCGGCGTCGGCCGGGCTCTCCGGGTTCGAGTTCCTCGAGGGGATCCCGGGCTGCGTCGGAGGCGCCCTAAGGATGAACGCGGGCGCGATGGGAGGCTGGATCTTCGACGTGGTCGAAGAGGTGAGGCTCATGTCCCAGGAGGGGGTCGTGAGCACGCTCCCGCGCTCCTCGCTGAGTGTGGACTACCGCCAGTGCGCCGACCTGAGGGAGGCGATCGCGCTCAGCGCCGTGCTGCGGCCCGTGTCCAGGAGCGACGCCGGGGCCGTGGGAAGGAGGATCGACGAGTACCGCCGCAGGCGGCACGAGTCGCAGCCGCGCGAGCCGAGCGCCGGGTGCGTCTTCAAGAACCCGCCGGGCGAGTCCGCCGGCCGGCTGATCGAGGAGAGCGGGCTCAAGGGCGCGCGGGTGGGCGGCGCTGAGGTCTCCCGCGTCCACGCGAACTTCGTCGTCAACCGCGGGGACGCCACGGGCGCCGACGTCCTCGAGCTCGTGCGCCGGGTGAGGGCCGCGGTCCGCAAGGAAAAGGGCGTGGACCTCGAGCCCGAGGTGCTCCTGTACGGCAGGGACTGGAGGGACGTCCTGTGAGCGCACCGGTCATCGCCGTGTTCGCAGGCGGGACCTCCGCGGAGCGAGAGGTCTCGGCGGGATCGGGGCGCGCATGCGCCCTGGCCCTGGAGCGCTCCTTCACGACGCGGCTCTTCGGCATATCGGCGGACGCGCTCCCGGAAGGCTATGACCCGGCGAGGCACGTTGTCTTCTCGACTCTCCACGGAACCTTCGGCGAGGACGGGGGCATGCAGAGCCTGCTGGACGGCGCCGGGGGGGCGTACGCGGGCAGCGATGCGGCATCAAGCGCGCTGACGATGGACAAGACCCTGACCAAGCAGACCGTCTCGGCGCGGGGCGTCCGGGTTGCCGACGGATTTGCATTCGACGCCGGGTCGCGCCCGGGTGCGCAGGAGGTCGCCCGGCGCCTGGGGGTGCGCGTGGTGGTCAAGCCCAACAACCAGGGCAGCAGCGTGGGCCTGAGCGTCGTCGGCGACATGAAGGGCCTGGAGTCGGCACTGGCGGGGGCCGCCAGCGGCCGCTGGATCGTCGAGCGCAGGATAGACGGACGGGAGCTGTCGGTCGGCGTCCTGGGCGGCTTGGCGATGGGGATAGTCGAGATCAGGCCGGCCTCGGGCGTGTACGACTACGCGAGCAAGTACACGAAGGGCATGACCGAGTACCTCGCGCCGGCGCCCCTGGACGGCGCCACAAGCGAGGCGGTCAGGGGTGCGGCGGAGGAGGCGTTCGCGGCGTGCGGATGCCGCGACTACGCGCGCGTGGACTTCATCCTCGATGCAAGCGGCGCGCCTTTTTTGCTCGAAATCAACACGCTGCCCGGCATGAAGGAAACGAGCTTGCTGCCGATGAGCGCGCGCTGCGCGGGACTGGATTTCACGGCTCTGGTCAGGGAGATGGTTTCGCCCGCGGTGGAGCGCTTCCGCGCGAGCATCGCCACACGACGCCCATGAGCAAAGACATAGAAGCAATGCCCGAGACCCGCACCTGGAGGGACATTCCCCAGCAGGTGAGGCCCCGGGCCATGTCGCGCGAGGGCCGCCGCCGCGTGGCCATGGGGGCGGTCCGGGCCGCCGTGGGCGCGGTCGTGCTCGGCGGCGCCGCATGGGGGGCCTGGGAGGTCGCCGCGGTCCTGCGCGAGAACCCCGCCGCGCTGCCCGATTCGGCCAAGACGGACCGCGTCAAGAGCCTGGTCCTTGTCACGGACGGCGTCCTCGACCGGAACTGGCTCGCGAGGACCCTCGCCATCCCGAGCAACGCCGCCCTCATGGGGCTCGACCTGATCAAGCTGCGCTCGAGGGTGCTCGCCGACGCCCAGGTCAGCTCCGCGACCATCGTGCGGAACTTCCCGGACACGCTCACGGTCCGGATCTCGGAGCGGTCGCCCGTGGCGCGGCTGATGGCCCAGTCGGGCGGCGACGCGCCCCGGATGCTTCTTGTCTCGCGGGACGGGGTGGTGTTCGAGGGCGCGGGGTTCGACCCCGCCATGGTCGCGTCGCTGCCGTGGCTCGACGGCGTCAAGCTCGTGCGACGCGGCCCGGCGATCGCCCCCATCGACGGGATGGACGCCGTTGCCGGCCTTTTCGCCTCCGCCAAGCTCGAGGCGGAGAACCTCTACCGCACGTGGCAGGTCGTCTCTCTCGCGCGGCTGGCGTCCGACGGCGAGATCGAGGTCCATACCCGCGGCGGGATGAGGGTCGTGTTCGGGACGAACGAGGACTACCTGAGGCAGATCGCCCGCCTCGACCTCCTGATCGACGCCTCATCGGACCCGACCCGCCCCCTGAGGGAGGTCAACCTTGCGCTCGGCTCCCAGGTCCCCGTGGCCTATGGGACGGCGGCCCCGACCCTGGGCGACCCGGCGCCCGCTTCCAGGAGCGCGGCTCCCGTCCGGCCCTCGATCGCGCTCCCCGCGTTCTCAAACCTGCACGCCGACGCGAACCGTGAGCTTTAAGACGACATTCATAGGTGCGGTCGAGATAGGGACGTCGAAAATCGTCGCCCTGGTTGGCGAGTACACGGGCCGCGAGATCGTCATCATCGGGTGCGGGGAATGCGCGTCGAGGGGCGTCATCAAGGGAGCGGTCGTTGACTACCGCGCCGCGACCGAGTGCACCCAGAGCGCGCTCGAGCTGGCCGAGCGCGACGCGAACGAGCGGATCGACCACGTGTACCTGTCCCAGACCGGCGCCCACCTGGAGGGGTTCTATAACGAGGCATCCCTCAATGTTAAGGCGGCCGACAACATGATCGAGAGGGACGACATCCGCACGGTGTGCGAGCTGGCGAAGGCCAAGGACCTTCCCCTCGGCCGGATGGTGGTCCACCACATCCGCCGGCCGTTCCGCGTCGATGGGCGGCTGGTTCCCACCTCGCCCGAGAACCTGGTGGGACAGAAGCTTGAGGTCGGCTACTGGACCGTCCACGGCCAGGAGCAGCGGCTCGCCGACAACATCCACGTCATCCGCGGGTTCAACCTGGAGGTGAGCGAGCTCGTGCTCTCGAGCCTCGCCTCGGGCCACATGGTCACGAGCCTTGAGGAGAGACAGAACGGGGTGCTGGCGATCGACGTCGGGGCGGGCACGACCGACTACGTCCTCTACCGCAACGGAGCGCCGCACACGACCGGCGTGGTGGCGGTCGGGGGCGGGCACATCACAAACGACATCAGCATCGGGCTGCGGCTCACCTGGGAGCAGGCCGAGAAGCTCAAGCTCAGGTTCGGCCGCGCGGTCGTCCAGGCCCGCGACAAGGGCGAGAAGGTGTGGCTCGACGGCAATTTCTCGATCGGCGACCGGCAGTTCCCGCGCCAGGCGATCGAGCAGATCACTGCGGCGCGCGCCTGGGAGCTCCTAGAGGTCGTCAAGAGGAGGCTTGGGCACGCGTTCGCGCCCGAGACGTGCGCGGCGGGGGTCGTGCTGACGGGGGGGGCCGCAAAGCTGCCGGCGCTCGCCATGTGCGCGGCGAAGGTCTTCGGCACCGCGGCCCGCCTCGGCGAGGCCCCCTCGTGGGTCAACGAGAACCTGCGCGACCCCGGGTACCACACCGCCCTCGGCACCCTGTACTACGGCGTTAGCGTCCAGGGCGAGCGGTCCGCGGCGGGCCGCGGCAGGGGCGGCTTCCTGCAGAGCGTCACCCGCCTCTTCGCGTCGACGTGAACAACCCCAACGAACTGCCCCTCGAACACCAGGTCCTCGTCGACCGGAGCGTGGCCATCAAGCTGGTGGGCGTGGGCGGCGCGGGGGCGAACGCCGTTGACCGCCTCAAGATGGAGTGCCTCGAGCGTCTCCGGATGGCGGTCGTCAACACCGACCACCAGGCCCTGTCGAGCTCCCCCGTCCAGGACAAGGTCCTCATCGGCATGGGGACGACGCGCGGCCTCGGCGCCGGAGGCGATCCCGAGCTCGGGCGCGAGGCGGCGGAGGCCGACCGCGAGAAGATAGCCGACGTGGTCAAGGACTGCGACCTGGTGTTCCTCATCGCCGGCATGGGAGGCGGGACGGGCGGCGGCGCATCGCCGATCGTGGCGGAGATCGCCGCCGAGCAGGGGGCGCTCGTAATCGCGTTCGTCACGCTTCCGTTCAGCTTCGAGGGAGGGCGCCGCCTCAAGCAGGCCGAGGAGGGGCTTGCCGCCCTTCGCCGCGTCTGCGACGCCGTGATCCCCCTGCCCAACGACATCCTCCTCCAGGAGGCCGCCGACAACGAGAGCGTGCTCGATTCCTTCTCGCGCGCCGACGAATGGATCGGCAGGGGCGTGAAGTCCATCTGGTCGATGCTGTCCAAGACGGGGCTGATCAACGTGGATTTCGCGACCGTGAGGCAGGCCTTCCAGCAGCGCGGGGCGAAGACGCTCTTCGGCCTCGGCGAGGGCCGGGGCGAGAACGCGGCCGCCGAGGCCATCGCCAGCCTGAAGCTGTGTCCGCTGCTCCACACCCCGGAATTCTCGCGCAGGGCGGACCGGCTGCTCGTCAACATCACGGGGGGGACGGACCTGACGCTCCCCAGGGTGAACGAGATCATGAACGCCATTGCGGAGCAGTTCGGCCGCGACTCCCACATCATCATGGGGGCGGTGATCGACGAGGGAATGCAGGGACGCGTCGAGATCACGGTGCTCGGCGCGAGCGACATGGGTGCGCGGGGCTCGGTGCAGCGCAGGCCCGTCGCGATTCGGCCCCGGGCGGCCGGCCCGCGCCCCGAGGAGCCTGCCCCCGCGCAGAAGGCCCCCGCCGCGCTAGCGGCCGCCGAGGCCCCCGCGCCCAAGCCGACCCAGGAGGAGTTTGGATTCGGCGAGATCGAGAGCCGCGGGCAGTTCGAGCGCACCGACCGCAATCTTTTCGACGGGCAGGACCTCGACGTGCCCACCTACCTTAGAAAGGGCATCAAGATCGCTATTTGATACCCGGGGCCATTCGGGTAGCCTGTGCTCCATGTTTGTCGATGAATGCGTGATCAAGGTTGCCGCCGGCGACGGCGGGCGCGGGTGCATCGCGTTTCGCCGCGAGAAATACGAGCCCTGGGGCGGGCCCAACGGGGGCGACGGCGGGCGCGGGGGCGACGTCGTCCTCGTCGGGGATCACGACACGAACAACCTTGTCGACTACAAGTTCAAGCCGCACTGGAAGGCGGGAAGGGGGGAGCACGGCCTCGGCAAGGACTGCCACGGCAAGGAGGGGCCTGACGCCGTGCTCAGGCTACCGCTCGGGACGGTCGTGACCGACACGGAAACGGGCCGGGTCGTCGCCGAGGTCGTGGAGGACGGCCAGCGGATCGTCCTGTGCAAGGGGGGCAACGGCGGCTGGGGCAACACCCATTTCAAGACCTCGACAAACCGCGCGCCCAGGCGGGCCAATCCCGGCCAGACCGGCGAGACCGGGGTATTCCGGCTGGTCCTCAAGTCGATTGCGGACGTCGGCCTCGTCGGCTTCCCGAACTCGGGCAAGTCCTCGCTCACCAAGGCGATCACAAAGGCCCGGCCCAGGACGGCCGCGTACCCCTTCACAACGCTCACGCCGCACATCGGGGTCATCGAGTTCGCGGACGTCCTTCGCGGCAACCCGCGCCTGCTGCTCGCCGACATCCCGGGGCTGATCGAGGGGGCGAGCGAGGACCGGGGCCTGGGGCACCGCTTCCTGCGCCATGTCGAGCGGTGCGCGCTGCTGCTCATCCTGATCGACATGGCCGGCGCGGACGGGCGCGACCCCCTAGCCGACTACGTCCACCTGCTCCGGGAACTGGGGCTATATGATCGGGCGCTTCTTGATAAGCCTAAACTAGTCGCAGCGAACAAGATGGACCTGCCGGAGGCCGCGGCGAATCTCGCCAGGTTCAGGCGCCGGCACAAGGTGCCCATGATCGAAATCTCATGCCTCAAGGGAACCGGCCTCGAGCGGCTGAAGAGGGAGCTGCTCAAGCGCGTGGGGGCCTTTCGGCGCAAGGAAAAGGATTCGCCAGCGGCCGCCGCATAGGTCAGACTCTAGCCATAGTGGTTACAACCTCGGCAATGTCCCCTGAGAACCGGTCGCTGCTAATGCGGGCGAACCGCCTGCTTGGCACAGCGCTGGTCGAGCACAACCTCGTGAAGGTCGAGGACCTCGAGAAGGCGAACGAGCGCCTACTCGAACTGATCGCGTCGAACCAGCCCCGTCAGGCGACCGTGCTCGGCGTCCTTGCCTACGAGATCAAGGTGATCAAGGAAGAGGATATCCTGCAGCACATTGTGGAGACCGAGGGCCTAGGCCTGGTCGACCTCAAGGCCTACGATCCGCCGGACGAGATCAAGAAAGGGCTGGACTTGGACGCCTGCTGGGCGACCTGGTCGGTCCCCTTCGACCTGGAGGAGGACTTCATGTTCATAGCCTCCGCGTACTACCTGAGCCCCGCCGTGCGCACCTACTGGGAGAAGCGATTCAACGGCCCGCTGCTTTGGTACGGTACGACCCTGGAAGGCGTGGCCGAGCACCTCGACCGCATCGCCGACTCCACGGGCTACAAGGCGGCGGACCCGACGGTGCGCGATCCCACGGGCGGCCCGGCGACCGCCGGGTCGCGGCCGCCGATGCCGACCTCCGGGTCGAGGCCGCCGATGCCGACCTCCGGGTCGCGGCCGCCGATACAGACCTCCGGATCGCGGCCGCCGATGCCGACGGTTGCCGAGAAACGCTCCGCCTGACCAGGTCCCCTGACTCATGCCATTAGGAAAGGTCCAATCCCAGATTGTCGCGAAGCTCATCTCGATGGGCAGGCTCACGCAGGAGCAGCGCGACCAGATCGCGGCGCGGCCGCAGGACATGAACGGCGATGCGCTGGACCGCCTCCTGCAGGAGGACTACAAGATCACGGCGTTCCAGTGCCTCGTCGCGAAGGGCAAGGCCCTCGGCCTCGCTCCCTACAACGTGGCCCACTACAAGGTCTCGAACTCGACGTTTGAGCGGGTCCCGCAGGACTTCTGCCACGAGAACCTCGTGATCCCGGTGGGCCAGGTGGGCGACCTGCTGCTGGTGGCGTTCGCCAACCCGTTCGAGGTGACGCTCCCCGCGAAGATCCAGGAGATGACCGGCATGCGCGTCGTCCGGCTGCTCGCCCGGGAGAAGGACATCAAGGACAAGTTCAGCAAGGGCAGGGACGAGTCCGGCGGATTCGACGACGTCGTCCAGAAGATCGGCGTGGAGTACGGCACGACGGCCGACGCCGAGAACATAAAGGACACCGACGTCAACGAGGAGTCGGGCCCGATCATCCAGCTTGGCAACCGCATCATCGAGGACGCCTACTTCGCCTCCGCGAGCGACATCCACATAGAGCCCCAGGAGAAGGACGTCATCGTGCGGTACCGGATCGACGGGTTGTGCCAGGAGAAGCTGCGCCTCCCGGTGAAGGTGGGCCCCGCGCTGGTGGCCCGCATCAAGATCATGTGCAACCTGGACATCTCGGAGCGCAGGCTCCCCCAGGACGGCCGCATCGTCTTCAAGCAGTACACCAAGAAGAACCTCGACCTGGACCTGCGCGTCTCCACCGCGCCCCTGAACCACGGCGAGGGAGTGGTGATGCGCATCCTCGACAAGCAGAAGAGCACGCTGCCGCTGACGGCGCTCGGCTTCACCGAGGAGAACCTCAAGCGGTACCGGGACTGCATCCGCCAGCCCTACGGGATGATCCTGCACTGCGGGCCCACCGGGTCGGGCAAGTCGATGACGCTCTACTCGGCCCTGAACGAGATCAACACCCCTGAGATCGTGATCCGCACCGCCGAGGACCCGATCGAATACACGCTGCCTGGAATCAACCAGATGCAGATGCACAGGCAGATCGGGCTCACCTTCGCGAATGCGCTCAGGTCGTTCCTGCGGCAGGACCCCGACATCATACTCGTGGGCGAAATCCGCGACATCGAGACCGCGGAAATCGCGGTCGAGGCGGCCCTCACCGGCCACCTGCTCTTGTCGACCCTCCACACGAACGACGCGCCCTCCGCGATCGCCCGCCTCACGGACATGGACATCGAGCCCTTCATGATCTCGTCCTCGATCCTGTGCGTTTGCGCCCAGCGCCTGATGCGGCGCGTGTGCAAGCAGTGCAAGGTGCAGTACGATCCCAAGGGGCGCGAGAAGGAGATCCTGGAGAAGGCGATCGGGTGGAGCGGGACGATCTTCAAGCACAACCCGAGGGGCTGCCCGAAGTGCTCCGGGAGCGGCTACCGCGGGCGCGTAGGCATCCACGAGCTGATGATCGTGAACGAGGAGCTGATCGAGGGCATCAACAGGAAGGTCGAGACGGCCGAATTGAAGAAGATCGCTGTTCGCCAGGGCATGAAGACCCTGCACCAGGACAGCCTCGTCAAGGTCCAGGAGGGGGTCTCGACGATCGAGGAGGCCATCGCCACCGTTCCGCCCGACCTGGGATGATGTCACGCCTGGTCCTGGTGTCGGTGTCGGCGGCGGCGCTGGCCCTCGTGGGATGCCGCGCGAGGGAGATAACGTCCCTTCAGCGCAAGGAGGCGGCCAGCGTGGCGAGCGAGGCCGAGTTCGCCGTGACCATGCGCGACTGGAAGCGGGCCGAGGGGCTGTACGCGAGGGCCGTGGAGCTCTGCCCCGACGCCGGCGACGCGTGGCTGAACCTGGGTGTCGTCCGCGTGCGCCTGGGCGACCGCGGCGGAGCCCGGGCGGCCTACAAGGGCGCGCTGGGCGCCTACGAGGCCGCGCTGGACCGGGAGCCGGCCAACTCCGAGGCCGTGCTCCGCAGGGTCTATGTGCTTGTGATCCTCGGGCGCGACGGCGAGGCCCGGCGGGCCGTGGACAAGGCGCGTGCGAAATACCCCGACGACTGGCGCCTGCGCAACTTCGTCGAGAGCAAGGGCGTCGACAGGCTGGTCGCGGACCCCGCGCTAAAGAGCGTCGAGCCCTGAGCGGGGACCGTGCACGGCTACTGGGCACAGTTCCTCAAGGTCGCCGTTGCCCACCTTCTGGCCGTTGCGAGCCCGGGGCCGGATTTTGCGATGGTGGTGCGCCAGAGCGTCGCCCACGGCCGGCGCGCGGCGCTTTGGACCAGCATCGGCATCGGGAGTGCCATCCTCCTGCACGTCACCTACTCGCTCCTCGGGATCGGGATCATCCTGAGGAGCTCCCACGCCGCGTTCACAGCGGTCAAGTTCGCCGGCGCCGCCTACCTGGCGTGGATCGGCGTCAAGGCGCTTCTCAGCCGCCCGCGGCGCGGGCTTTCGGACGCGCCGGCGGGGGCCGAGGCCGAGCTCTCGCGGCCCGCCGAGCCCGCGCCGCGCAGGGCGTGGGCGACCGGCTTCCTGACAAACGCGCTCAACCCGAAGGCCACGCTCTTCTTCGTCGCGCTCTTCGCCTCGGTGATCGACCCTGCGACCCCCAAGGCCGTCCAGGGGGCGTACGGGGCGTGGATGTCGGCCGCCACGATGGCCTGGTTCTCGATGGTCTCGGTGTTCTTCACCCGGGAGCCGGTCAGGCGCGCCTTCCTGAAGGGGGGCCACTGGATAGACCGGGCGATGGGAGCGGTCTTCATCGGCCTTGCCTCCGCGCTGGCCCTGGCGTCGGCGGGCTGATCCGGCCGGGCGGCGCTAGGCGTAGGTCCCGCCGCCCAGCACTCGGTCTCCCTCGTAAAGCGCGAGCACCTGGCCCGGCGCGAGCGCGCGCTGGGGCCTCTCGAAGCGGACGAGGGCCGTCGCGCCGCCCTCCGGCGCGAAGTGGAGCGGCACGCGGGGGTCGCGGTAGCGGACCCGGCCCTCGAGGGCCCGGGCCTCGAGGACGGGGGTGCCGGTCCAGCTGATCGAGTGGACGCGCACCTCAGACTGGAACAGGCCGGGAGCGTCCGCGTGGTCGAACCCGACGAGCAGCGCGCTGTCGGCCGCGCGCTTGCCGACCACGACGTAGCGCTCGCGGTCGGCGTTTGAGGGCACGCCTATGCCCCGGCGCTGGCCGAGCGTGTAGTAGTGCAGCCCGCGGTGGCGGCCGAGCTCGCGGCCGTCCGACGCGCGGACGATGGGGCCCGGCTTGTCCGGGACGTAGGCGCGCAGGAAGTCGCCCATGCGGACCTCGCCGATGAAGCAGATGCCCTGGCTGTCCCTCTTGTCGGCCGTCGCGAGCCCCGCGCCCCTCGCGATCCGCCGGAGCTCGGGCTTCTCGAGGCCGCCGACGGGAAAGCGGGCGTCGCGGAGCTGCCCCTGCGAGAGGAGGCAGAGGAAGTACGACTGGTCCTTGTTCCGGTCGCCGCCCTCGAGCAACTCGACGGGGCCGGGGCCGGCATCGCGTCGGCGCGCGTAGTGGCCCGTCGCCACGGCCGAGCACCCGTGCGCCAGGGCCCACGCCCGGAAGACCCCGAACTTGATCTCGCGGTTGCACATGATGTCGGGGTTCGGGGTCAGGCCGCGCTCGTAGCCGTCGAGCAGGTACTGGACGACCTTCTCGCGGTAGTCGCGCATGAGGTTGACGACCTGGAAGGGGATCCCGATCTGCTCGGCGACGCGGCGGGCGTCGTCGATGTCCTCCATCCACGGACAGCGGCCGACCGCCCCGTCCTCGTTGATCCAGTTCTTCATGTAGGCGCCGCAGACGTCGAGCCCCTGCCTCTTTAGGAGAAGCGCGGCGACCGAGCTGTCGACGCCGCCGGACATGGCGACCAGGATTCGTTCGGTTGACGGCACGGCGCCCCAACGACGCGCTGCCCCGCGGCCGCTGTCAACCCATCGTCAGGCAGAGGGCGATTCGCTTCGGGCGCCCTCGAGCCTCGTCACGGTTCCCTCCTCGGGCGCCTCCGAGTCGAGCGCGGCCTGGTCGCCGGACAGATCGTCGGCGGCGACCGGGAACTCCCGCAGGAAGTCCGAGTACTCGACGAGCTCGTAGCGGCCGTCCCAGTGCTCGACGATGGCCGTCATCGACTCGATCCAGTCGCCCGAGTTGAGGTAGTGGATTCCGCCGAGCACCTTGTCCGCGGGCGTGTGGATGTGGCCGCACATGACGCCCATGCAGCCGCGGGAGCGGGCGAGCTCGGTGATGTGCTCCTCGAACTTCGACACATGGCTGACCGCGGACTTGACCCGCGCCTTGATGGCCCGGCTCAGGGACCAGTAGTCGAGGCCTCGCCACGACCGCCAGATGTTGTAGGCGCGGTTTATCCCGAGGAGCGTCTGGTATCCCCAGTCTCCCAGGTGCGCGAGGAACACGAAGTTCGTCGTCACCGTGTCGAACACGTCCCCGTGGAGCACGAGGTAGCGGCCCTTGACGCCCTCGTGCACGTACTCGTCGGCGATCAGCAGGTTCTCGAACTCGAGGGGCAGGAACTTTGACAGGATGTCGTCGTGGTTGCCCCGGAGATAGACGATCTGCGTGTCGCGCTTCTCGAGCATCTTGAGGACGACGCGGATGAAGTGGGTGTCCGTCTTCGTCCAGCGCCCGCTGCGCTTGAGCTGCCAGGCGTCGATGATGTCGCCGTTCAGGATGAGCTTTTCGCAGCGCACGTGCCGCAGGAAATGGTTAACCTCGGCGACCTTGGAGTCGACGGTCCCGAGGTGGATGTCGGAGAGGACGACCGTCCGTACGCGGAACTTCTTCATGGCAGATTAAGCGCGAAGGCAGTATCGGCCCGATCTTCGGCGGGCGCAACCGCAGAGCTGTCTGCGGGAACGATGAACCTGAGGCTGCGGGGCCGGGCGACGACCTCCACGACCGCGCCGGTCTCATGGGTCTCCCCGTCGGTGTGGATGATTCCCGCAGTGGGCCTCTCGATCAGGAAGCGGGTCCCCCTGAACCGACGGACCCCCTGGGCGCTGTCGATCGAGCCCAGGAAGAGCCGGGCGCCGAGGGCGGCGCCCCCCAGGATCCCCGTCGGGGCCACGGCGACCAGGTCGAGCACGCCGTCGTCGACGCGGGCGCGGGGCGCGATCCTGGCGTTGTTGCCGTACTGGTCCGAGTTGGCGACCGATATGAGGATCGTGTCGAGGGTCTCGCGGTGCCCGCCGACCGTGATGCGGCACCTCTGCGCCCGGCGGTTCAGAAACGCGGCGATCGCGGTGCGCGCGTAGGCGGGCAGCCCCCGGCGCGCAAGGCCGTTGAACCGGCGGCTGACATCGGCATCGAGGCCCATCCCCATCACGTTGACGAACGGGAGGCCGTTCGCCGTTCCCGTGTCCAGCGCCGCGACTCGGCCCGATGTCCCGGCCGCGAGGTCGAGGGCGGCGGACAGCGTCGTCGGCAGCCCCAGATGAAGAGCGAGGCCGTTGCCGGAGCCGCAGGGGACAAGGCCCATCGAGGCAGGCGTGTGGATGAGCGCCTGGGCGACCTCGTTCACTGTGCCATCTCCTCCCACGGCGACGATCCGGAGGCATCCCGAGGCGATGGATTCCCTGGCAATCTCGGTCGCGTGGCCCGGTCCGTCGGTGGTGACGAAGTCCGCCTCGAGCCTCCGCCGCGAGACGAAGTCCCGCAGGAGGCCAAGGATTGCCGATGTGCGCCGCTTCCTTCCCGAGCGCGGATTGATGACAAAGAGGAGCTTCATCGGGTTTCCGCGGGCTCGGCGACTCCGCGGCTCACGCGCGCAAGCACCTGCGCGGCGATGGCCCTCGCGGCGTCCGGCCTTGAGAGCGGGCCAAGCGCCTCGCACCAGCCATGCCAGGTCCTTCCGCGGTCTGCGAATGCGCCGCGGAGCGCCTCCACGACGGAATCCGGCGTGACGGCGAGGGCCCCCGCGCGGTGGCGAAGGAGCAGCTCGCAGTTGCCCTCCTCCTGGCCGGGAACCACCTGGTTCACGATCATCGGGCAGCGCGCGGCGATGGCCTCCTGCGTCGTCGCGCCGCCCGCCTTGCTCACGACGACGTGGTGGGTCATGAGGAGCCGCGGGATCTGGTCCGTCCATCCGAGGATATCGGCCCTGCGTCGCCTCGCGCCAGTGATCGCAGAAAGCTTGCGCCGCAGCGACTCGTCGCGCCCGACCGTGCATGTGACCTCCCAATCTTCCTCCTGCAGGAGCAGCCGTGCGGTCGCCTCGGCGTTCTGGGTGCCGGAGTTGACGATGTAGAGCACCCTCGGCGCGGCGCCCTCCGAGAGCGGCGGGCGGGTCACGATCCCCTCGTTCATCCTGAAGAATGCGGTGACCGGGAAGCCGGTGACGTGGATCCTGTCGGGGTCCACGCCCGCCGCTCGCATCACCTCTGCGGAGTCCTCGTTGGGGACGAACCAGCCGTCGCAGCCCGGTCGCCACCAGATCGAGTTTATGCTGATTGAATCGGTCACGATGTTGAAGTGGGGGGCGCTGAAGCGACCCTCCCGGGTGAGATTCTGTAGAAGCGCGGCGTACGCGGGATAGGTGCTGCAGACGGCGGCGGGCCGCTCGCGCTCGATCACGGACTCGAGCATTCTCGACTGGGCGCCGAGCAGCCGGACCCCGCTGGTCATGAATCCGGGCCGGTCCATCCACGCATAGACGCGCCTCCAGACCCTGGGCGCGCCGTTTATGGCCGCGAGGTAGGCCCGCCGGACGAACGAGTTGAGCCTGGGGCACGTCAGGGCGAAGATGTCGACGACAAGCGCAGTGTCGGGGGCGTCCTCGTTGAAGGCGGCCGCGAGCGCCTGGGCCGCTGCATTGTGGCCTTCGCCATATCCGGCGGTCAGCACGAGTATTCTTGGAGCCATGTTCAGGCGGGCACCGGTGCCGGGCCGGCTGGCATGCGCTGCAGGCCTGCCTCGCTCTCGAGTTCGCCTTCAAACCGGGCGACGATCTTTTCCCACGACTGGGCCTCGACCGCCGCGCGGGCGCCGTTGCGAAGCCTCGCCCTGAGCGGCGCGTCGCTCGCGAGCCGCCGTCCGGCCGAGACGAGCGAGTCGGGCGATCCGCATGGGGCCGTGAGGCCGTTCTCGCCGTCCCTTATGAAGATCCGGGCCGCGGCGTAGTCGAATCCGGCCGCGGCCAGTCCGCTTGACAGCGCCTCGGTGAGGACGTTCCCGAAGGTCTCGGTGAGGCTCGCATGAATATAGATGTCGGCGGACGCGTAGTGCTTGCCGATCTCTTCCCGAGCGAAGAATCCCGCGAAGTGGCATTCGGGGTGGTCGCGCATGAGTGCGCGCTTGAGCGGACCCTCTCCCGCGAGGACGAACCGGCACGCGGGATTGGCCTCCTTCATGGCGGCATAGACCCGGAAGAGAAGAGGGTAGTTCTTCTCGGCCGCCATCCTGCCGACGTGGATCACGACGGGATCGCCGGGCGCCGCGCGCCATTCGGCGCGGAGCTCGGGCGAGCGCAGCTCGGGGCGGAACTGGCGGGTGTCGACCCCCCTCGAGAGGACGGAAAGCCTCCTGAATCCGAGGGTTGACAGCTCAGAGCAGAGGTCGGCGGTGGGCACAAAGGTCCTCTGGGTAAGGTTGTGGACGTGGCGAAGCCATGCCAGCGCGGCGCGCCGAAAGAGAGAGATCCCGTAATGGCTCGCGTAGGCGTGGAAGTTCGTGTGGAAGCTCGACGTCACCGGGATCGCAAGTGACTGAGCTGCCTTGATCGCGGTGAACCCCAGCGGGCCCTCGGTCGCCACGTGCACCAGGTCCGGGCGATCATCGCACCAGAGGCGCGTTAGCTTGCGGCGGGCCGGCAGGCCCATGCGCAGCTGGGGGTACCCGGGAATCGGGACACCGGCCATGGGTATCTGCCTGAAGTCGCGCGAGGCCTTCGGGTCGGTCAGGTCCGGGCGCCGGGGCCGGTAAACCGCAACAAAATGCCCGCGGCTTGCAAGCTCGCGGGCGATGACGCCGAAGGTCATGGCGACCCCGTTTATTTCCGGGGGGAATGTCTCGGTTACGATCGCGAGCTTCACGGGTGGCGTGGTTTACGCATCCCAGTGTGCACGCGGCGTGTGCCAATCGTGTTTTGATTGTGTTACGATTTGGGTACGTCGGAAGCGGGCGGGTTGGGGGCGATCGCCACGCAAAGATAGAGAACCCGCCCCCCCGAATACGTCGTCGATCCCGTGACAAAAACCTGCCGGCCGCCGGCTGAAAACGAGGCTCCGACCGCGAGGCGCTGGGCCAGTTCGGGCTCCCTCTCGAGCCTTGCGACGCAATCGTCGTCGGCAGCGAGCACGATCGCCCCGTTCGGCGGAGCGACCAGCACGGAGAAGGACGTCGCCCGGGCGCCGGAAACTTCCGGCGGCGCCGCCGCGGGCTGGGGCCCGGCGCCGGCTGGCGCCTCCGGGGCCTGGGCGTGCCTCACCTCGAGCTTGATCATCCGCGCGACCGCTTCCGGCCCGGCGTCGCCGAGAACCGAGCTCACCCAGTCGAGCAGGAGATTGCGCACCGCATTCAAGTCGCTGGCCTTCGCAATCGGCTCGATGCCGCCGCCCTTCCTGACGGCCTTGAACAGGGTCGAGACCTCCTTCAGGTACACATTCTTCTGGGAGCCCGGGATGTAGTACATCACGACGAGGTGGACGGGACTCGCGTCGGTCGCGTCCCACGCGATCCCCTGCGACGACCAGCCGATGGCGCAGAACAGCTCGCCCTCCTCGCGCTGCCCGCGCACGTGCGGCACCGCCACGCCGAGGCCGATGCCCGTGTTGCACTCCTTCTCGCGGCGGGTGATCTCGTCGACGGCGTCGATCCCGGCCTCGATGTTCGGATTGGCGTCGAGGATGCGCGCGAGAAACCCGAGCACGCGGTCCTTGCCCGCGCCCTCGGGCAGTTCGAAGAGGCGCCCTTCCTGGAGCGCGGTGAGTATGCTGCGCATGGATCGAGTGGCTTAGTCGGTTCCGAAATGCCTATAGAACCACATCTTCACGATATGCGTCAGCACGCAGTAAGTCACCGCGAAGAGCAAGAGCCAGATGAAGAATACGCCGGGCAGCGGGAACAGTCCGATAAAGTGGCCGATGGAGGAGTAGGGCAGCCAGATCGCGACGGCCATGATGGTCAACGTCGCCAGGAGCATCGTCGGGCTGGCCCGGCTCTGGATGAAGGGGATGCGCATCGTGCGGATGATGTGCACGATCAGGGTCTGGGTGATGAGGGATTCGACGAACCAGGCGCTGTGGAAGATCTGCTCCAGATGGGCCTTGTCGGCGTCCGAGGTCCCGGCGCGCCCGAAGGCCGCGCAGCCGAAGACGTACAGCATGAGGAACCACGTGGCGTAGTCGAAGATCGAGCTTATCGGTCCGATGAACACCATGAAGTTCTGGATGCTGCGGATGTTCCAGCGGCGCGGCTTGTCGAGGTACTCCTGGTCGACGTGGTCGAGCGGGATGCCGACCTGGGAGAAATCGTAGAGCAGGTTGTTCACCAGTATCTGCAGGGGCGTCATCGGCAGCAGGTTCACCGGCAGCACGAACGCCGAGCCCAGCATGCTGAACATGTTCCCGAAGTTGGAACTGGCCCCCATCTTGATGTACTTTATGATGTTCCCGAAGACCTTCCGGCCCTCGAGGATCCCGTCCTCAAGGACAAGGAGGCTCTTCTCAAGGAGGATGAAGTCAGCCGATTCCTTGGCGACGTCGACGGCGGTGTCCACCGAGATGCCGACGTCGGCGGCCTTCATCGCCAGCACGTCGTTGATGCCGTCGCCCATGAATCCCACGACGTGCCCTTGCCCGCGCAGGGTCTTGATGACCTTCTCCTTCTGGTCGGGGGTCAGCCGGGCGAGCACATTGGCCTCGCTCACCTCCTTGCCGAATGCGGCGTCGTCAAGCGCCGCAAGCTGCGGGCCGGTGACGATCTTCGTGATCGCCATCGCCACGTCATTGCAGACCTTCCGGGTGACGAGCTCGTTGTCCCCGGTGAGTATCTTCACCGCCACGCCCGAGCGGCCGAGCGCCTCGATCGCGCGGGCGGACGTGTCCTTGGGCGGATCGAAGAACGCGATGTAGCCGAGAAGGATCAGCTCGGACTCGTCCGCGGCCGTGAAGACGGTCTTGGACCGGTCGAATTCGCGGTACGCGATCGCGAGGACCCGGTAGCCCTGGGCGCTCAGCGAGCGGTATTCGTCCAGCAGGTCGTCGCGGATGAGCTGGATCAGCGGATTGATGTCCTCGTCGACCTGGTAGTTGACGCACGCTCCGCTCACCTCCTCGACCGCGCCCTTGCAGATGAGCACGTGGCGGTCCTCGTAGTCGATCACGACCGACATGCGGCGCCGCTTGAAGTCAAAGGGGATCTCGTCGACCTTTCGGCAGTTGCGCTCCACGTCGAGGTCGGAGTGCGCGAGGATCGCCCGGTCGAGGAGGTTGCGCAGGCCCGTCTGGTAGAAGCTGTTCATGTAGGCGTACCGAAGCACGTCGTCGCTGGTCCGGTTGGCGACGTCCACGTACCGCTCGAGCACCACATGGTCCTGGGTCAGCGTGCCGGTCTTGTCCGTGCACAGGACGTCCATCGCGCCGAAGTTCTGGATGGCGGGAAGGTGCTTCACGATGACCTTCTTGTGGGACATCATCAGCGCCCCCTTCGACAGGCAGACGGTCATGATCATCGGCAGCATCTCCGGCGTGAGGCCCACGGCGACCGACAGGCCGAAGAGGAACGCCACGATCCAATTGTGGTCCCGCAGGCCGTAGATGAGGAACACGATCGAGACCATGACGATCATGAACCGGATCATGAGCCACGTGAAGCTGCGTACCCCGCTGTCGAAGCTAGTCGGGTCGCGCTTGGAGAGCATCTTCGCGGCCAGCGAGCCGAAGTAGGTCCCGGGGCCCGTGGCCAGCGCGGCGGCCCTGGCCGATCCGCTCAGCACGTTGCTTCCCATGAAGCAGGCGTTGGTGAAATCAAACGGTGCGCGGCCCGGCGGCTGGTTCGAGTCGGCGCTCTTCTCGACCGGCATCGACTCGCCGGTCAGGGCCGACTGGCTGACAAAGAAGTCCTTCGCCGCGATCACGCGCAGGTCGGCAGGGATCAGGCTCCCGGCCGCCAAGACCACGATGTCGCCCGGGACGACCTCCTCGAGGAGCACATCGGTTTCCTTGCCGTCGCGCAGTACGTTGACCGTCGTCTTCACCATCTTCTGCAGCTTCTCGACCGCCCTCGACGAGCGTGTCTCCTGGAAAAAGGAGAGAAAGACGCTGAGGAGCACCATGCCCCCGACCACGCTGGCGGAGGTCGGATCGCCGGTCAGGTAGCACACGATCGAGATGACCAGCAGCTGGATGACGAGCGGATTGCGGCATCGGTTGAGCAGGTCGAAGAGGATCGAGCGCCGCCGGCCGGCCGCCACCGAGTTCGGCCCCACCTCGCTAAGCTTGCTTGCGGCCTGCTCCGACGTCAGTCCGCCGCCTGACGTGCCGAGCTTTGCAAGAATCTCGGCCTCGGGAAGCGTGTAGAGGGTGGCGTCTGCCGCGGGCTGGCGGTCCCCTGGGGACTTGGCTTGTGGGGCCATCCTACATTCAGGAGCGACAACGATTGGCGGGGGCAAGCCGGAATATCGCTGCATCGGAAAAATCGACGGGCCCGCGCGGTGGAGGTTTTGATAGCTGGGCGGCGCGCGCCGTGCTCCGCGCGTCCGGGCCGAGCAGGAAGAGGCCGGGGAAGGCTTGGCGCCGGCCCTGCGGAATTAAGGGGCGGCGCGCGCAGCGGACGTCCGCCTCGCCGGGAAGCCGAGCGCCGGTCCGGCGCCAGGGCCGGCGGCGAGGGCGCCGCGCCACTGCGAATGCGCTTGTCGCGCCGCTGCCGGGGGTCCGCCGGTCCCACCGGGGCGCCGGGGCCGCAACCGGGCATCCGTAAGTGCGTGCGGGGCAAGCGTCAACCGGTGTCGCCGCGCCGGTGTCCGTGGGAGGCGCGCGGGAGATGCAGCATCACATTCACTAATAATTCACGCAGTGAATTTACTGTTGCACCGCGCCGCGCCCGCTCTCTACTTTCAACCTTTTAGGCTAATGCAAACCCACGGTCCGAAACGGGTCTACACGCCACATTCCCTGGAGTACTGGTTTGACATGCTTGCGGACGACTGGTCGGAGACGTTCTCCGCGAGCCAGCTGGACGAGGGCCGCAGGATATACAGGAACGGAGAGGTGCGGGAGCTTGAGCTGACGGACCGGGACGCCATCATCCACCGCAGGATAGAGAAGAAGGACGAGTACGCCGTCATTGAATGGAGCGCCGGCAGCCTTGTCGTGAGGTCGTCCACGACGGACCGGGAATTGGCCCATGCGCTCGCCGTGGCCGGCCTTCACGAGATAGAGGAGCTTGTCGCCGACGAGATCTCGCCGCTTCCAGCCGAGAACGGCCGGCCCGCGGAGCCGGGCCCGAACGGGACCTTGAACGGAGGAGGCGCCAAGGCGGGCTCGGGCGCCGGCGCCGCCCCCGCCGCACCCGTGTCGCGGCTGAACGGGCCCTCGCGCCCGCTCACGCTCGTCTTCAAGATCAAGTCGTCCGGCCTCGCGTTTCAGGCATTCTGGATCGAGGCGGACAAGAAGACCAGGCATCCGGCGCTCGGTCCCGACGCCCACGCCGGATCCAACGGGAACGGCCACGTCTCCTCGGGAGAGCGCGCCAAGCTGATAGGCCTGGCGGCCTACGCGCGCAAGGCCCACTTCCAGTACAGCCAGGAGACGGGCGTCTACCTGATGGAGTCGCTTGTCGAGATACCGAATTTCCTCAAGATCACGCTGCCGCTGTGGAAGCGGGTGTTCGCGATCGAGCTCGACGACAGGACGGCGAACCTGCTCAAGGGGACGAGGAGCATCGAGATCGAGGCGGTGGCCGAGCGGGTGAACGGCGACGCCGGACTCAACCTGCGCTGGATCTTCAGGGCGGGGGAGAGGATGCTGACCGACGGCGAGGTCTCCGCTCTCCTCAAGCGCAGCGGCCAGCCCGTTATCCTTCCCAACCTGGGGATCGTAGCGCTCGCGACGGACCGGTGGGAGTCGTACACATCCTGGCAGAAGAACATCGAGGAGACGAAGGTGGGCGGGGCGGCCCAGCTCCAGTACCTCGTGTTCTCGCTCTTCAATGACGCGCGCCTCAAGCTCACGCTCTCCCCGGAGATGGAGGCCTGGCGCCAGAAGGTCCTGGCCGCGCCGGATTCCCCGCCGGAGCTGGCGGCGGTCCTGCGCCCGTACCAGCGGCGCGGCGTCGAGTGGATGCACCACCTGTGCGAGGTCGACTGCCACGGTCTCCTCGCCGACGAGATGGGCCTCGGCAAGACGCTCCAGGTCCTCTCGCTTCTGGCGGCGAGGCCGCTGGCTGACCGCCCTAGCCTGGTCGTCTGTCCGGCGAGCGTGGTCCCGGTCTGGAGGGAGGAGATGTCCAAGTTCTTCCCGGCCATGTCGGTCGACGTCCTCAAGACGGGCAACGACTTCTCCTCGCGCAAGGATCCCGTGGTCTGGCTGTGCAGCTACACCCAGTTGAGAAAGCACCGCATGCTGCTCGACAACATCGAGTTCGGCTATGCCGTGCTCGACGAGGGCCAATTCATAAAGAACCCGGATGCGAAGGTGACCCAGACCTGCTTTGCGGTCCGAGCCCGGCACAGGATCGTGCTCACGGGCACCCCGCTCGAGAACCGCCAGCTCGACCTCTGGAGCATCTTCAGGTTCCTGCTGCCGGGCCTTCTCGGCTCGCGCTCGTCGTTCGAGGGGGCGCTCAGCACCGACCGCGAGGGGACGCTCGCCCGCCTCAGGGCGCAGCTGGCGCCGTTCATCCTGCGCAGGACGAAGATGGAGGTCGCGCAGGAGCTGCCCCCCAAGGTGGAGATGGACCTCATCTGCCCGCTGACCGACGTGCAGCGCGCCGAATACGCGCGGATCTGCGCCGAGGGCCTCGAGAGGCTCGGCGACGACGTCGGCGCGGCGATGAGGGAGAGGTCGTTCGGCTTCCTGGCCCTCCTGACGAGGCTAAGGCAGACCTGCTGCGATCCCGACATGCTGCCCTGGCTGAAGGCGCCGCTCACGGACTCGGGCAAGATCAACCTGCTCATGGAGAAGCTGACCGAGATCGTGGGGAGCGGCCACAAGGTCGTCATTTTCTCGCAGTTCGTGATGTTGCTCGACCGCGTCCGGGCCGCGCTGATCCAGAATTTCCCCGACCTGCCCCGGTTTGAGCTGACGGGAATGACGCTCGACAGGCTGAAGCCCGTGCAGGCTTTCCAGGGCGCCGCCGGGGCCGCGGCCATGCTGGTGTCGCTCAAGGCTGCGGGCACCGGGATCACCCTGCATGCAGCAGACTATGTGTTCCTGCTGGACCCGTGGTGGAACCCGGCGGTGGAGGCGCAGGCGGTGGACCGAGTCCACCGCATAGGCCAGACCAACACCGTGTTCGTCTACCGCATCGTGACCGCGGGAACGATCGAAGAGCGCATCCAGGCGCTGAAGGAGTCAAAGCGGGACCTGTTCGACCGCCTGGTGGGGGGATTGGGCGGCGACTTCGACCTGAGCCAGCACTTCACCTCGATGAAGAGCCTAGTGCAGCTCACCGCGGCTGCCGACCAGGTGCAGCAGGAGCTGGTGGTCTAGGGCACTGAGCCCGCGCCCGTTCGGAGGCGGCCGCAATGCGCCGCTCCTCGCGCCTGAGGACTGCGATGAGGGAGCAGGGAAGGGCGAGCATGGCCGCCGCCCGGAGCAGATCCGGCAGGGGCGATCGCGAGACGGCGAGCGCGGCGACGGTGAACCCGCCCGAGACCAGGGCCGCGCGGGTGAGCGCCCCTCTGGCGGCCGCTCCGATCACGCCTCGGCCCTGTCGGCGCGCGGCGCCCGGCGGGCCGGCCTTCGAATCGCCTGGGCCGCGGTGCCCACGCCGGCCGACGCGGGGGACTGGTCCGGACTCGGGCTGTCGTCGTGGCGCCGGATCCGCAGGAACTGGACATTCTCGGCGACGACCTTCATCCGGGACCGCCTCGCCCCGCTCAGCTTGTCCTGCCATTGGTCGACGTCCATCCGGCCCTCCACGAGGACCAGCGACCCGAGGGTGAGGAAATGGGCGCAGGCCTCTCCGGGCGGCCCCCACACCTCGATGTCGTTGACGAATGTGGTCTGGGTCCTCTTCTCGCCGCTCTCGTCCCGCGAGTCGCGGTTGATGGCCACGTTGAGCAGGCAGAGGGCCTGCTTTTGCGCCGTTGGCTGAAAGCGCAGCTCGGGCGCCTTCGTCAGGTTTCCGATGAACGAGTATCGATTCAGGTAGGGCATGGCGGCGGACCATCTTGGTCAGAAATAAGACAAGTCAAACTTAAATATTTAACTGCTCATTCCGCCTGCGCCTTCGGCTCCGGCTGGGCGGCAGGGGCCTTCGCCGGGCCCGGCGCGCCGGCCGGCTCGAGCTCGCGCACCCGGGCCTGCGCGGCGGCAAGCAGCTCCGCGAGCCTGCGGCCCTGCGCCTCAAGCTGAAGCGCCTGCTCCGAGAGCTCGCGGCTGCGCTTCATGACGGAATCAAGCGCGTTGTCCATCCGGGCCGCGCTCTCGCGGTTGGCTGCGACCTCGGCGGCGAGCTCCTGGGGGAGTAGCGCCGGCTGGTAGGCGAGCTCGCCGCGTGCGATCTCCCCCATGACGATCCGCATCGACGCGGGCCCGGGCTGAAGGGCCTGCGCGTCGGTCTCCCGGACGAGCGCCAGGTGGCCGTCCACCAGGACCAGCCTGTACGTTGCCGGCAGCGTGATCCTGTCGGGCATCCGGATCGGGGAGCGGTCGGCGCCGCTGCCGTATTCCGGCACGGCGCCGTCCATGACCGCCTGGTCGAACGGCGGGCTCGGCGCTCCGACATGCGCCGCGCCGGGTGCGGCCTGGGGGCGGCTCGGGGCCGTGCAGGCGCAGAGCAGGGCGAGGCCCGCGGGCAGTGCTGCGGCGATTGTCCTCAACGCGATTGGGCCTTTCCCTGGGGCAGCCTGAGGCCGATCGCGGCCCCGCGCGGGTCGATCGTCTGCTCGACGAAGAGGTAGAATGGCTTTCCTGCGGGCACGCGCACGTAGACGCCGCGCTTCGAGATCTCGTCCCGGATCCGGCCCGCCAGCTGGTTCATGTAGTCCGTGGCGCCTACCCCGAGGGATCCAACGAGCGCGTTGCCCAGGGTCGGCGCCGCCTGGGTCGCGCCAAGGGCGCCCGCCAGACCGGGCGCCGTCTCCTGGCGCTCGGCGATCGCCCCGAAGCCCTGGGCCATGCCGCCGACGGCCGCCGCCGCGAACAGCTTGATCTCCTTGTTGTCGAGCGTCGAGAGCGTGTAGCCGACGAGCCCGTCGGCGCCGTCGTCCAGGCCCCACGACCGGGTCCGGCCCGTGCCGGACGTGGCGGTCTCCCGGCGGTCGACGGCGCGGGCCTTCAGAATTAGCTCCCGGCCGTTGGCGCCCCCGGGTCCGGCGGGCAGCACCAGGGTCCATTCGCCGTCGTCCACCAGGCGCCCCACGCCGGCCGCGTCTAGTATCGGTTCCGGCCGGGCGTAGCTGAAGGCCTCCGTTCCAGCCGGAATGATCACCTCGCCGTTCCAATCCAGGTCCTCGGTCACGAGGGCGACGATCGGCTCGGACCTCGCCGTGACGCTGTCCAGCGTGTCGACGAGCTGGCATTTCACGAGGCGCCCAAAGGGCGCGAACTCGTCGCCGATCGCCTGCCGGTCCGGCCTCGCCTGGGCGCTTGCCGCCAGCGCGGGAGCCGCCGCGGGGGCGGCGGGCCCGGCATCGGGCGGCATCCGGAAGATCTCCGGGAGCGTCTTCTTCTCGTCCCTGCGCCGGCTGGACGGGACTCCGGGCGCCTCCGAGGGCGGCGGATCGTCCCTGGCGGGCGCGTTCGCCGCGAAGTCCTGCACCGGCTTGGGGCGCACGACCTCGCGGCGGTAGGCGCCGGACACCGGCGGCGCCTCCCGGTCCGCCTCCGTCTGGCTCAGCGCCTCGGGCTGCAGCCGCGTGGGCATGGGTGCTGCCGCGGGTGCGCGGCCGGCGGGCGGGGCGGGCCTCCGGTCCATCCAGGCCCATGCGGCGGCCGACACGGCGAGCGCGCCGGCCAGCAGCACCCGGACCCTCGGCGTGGCCCCGGCCCATCCGGCTGAGTTCTCAGCCTTGTCATTCATGGCGGGCTGAACCCCTCGAGGGGCAGGCGGTCGACGGGGCGCGGGTTGACGGATCCGCTGAGAAGGACGCTGATCTGGAAATCGTTGTCGGGAAGCAGGCGGGTGGCCTCGCCCCCCGGTCCCCGCGCAATGACAAGAAGGGCGGACCCCGTGGCCCACGGCTCGAGCTCGTTCGCGAATTCGGCCGTCCGGACGGGATAGACCCTGTCGCCGGAGCGGACCACCCAGCTCATGGGGTCGAACAGGAGGCGCCGCGCCGTCCGGTTCTCGACGCTGGCGCACAGGCCCAGCGTGTCGGTCGTCGAGTCCCTGACGGCGAACCTGGCGCGGATCGTGAAGTCGCCGAAGCTCCGCGGCGGACGGTCGAGGCCGGCGAGCGCGAGCGAGGGGTTCGCGGCCGCGATGTCGCGCGCCCCGGCCGCGGTGGAGTTGAGCATCAGCCGCAGGGTGTCGAGGAGGCCGATCTCCGACTCCGGGCTTGGCTGGCGCAGCCTCGTCCACGGGCGCCGCGCCGAGAGGGCCATCGGCGGGACGGGGTCGGCTGGCGCCGCCGCCGCGCTGAGCACGACCTTTCGCCAGGCGAGGCCCGCCGGCGCGGGGATGAACTCAATCGGCACGGCGCGCGTGAGCCCGCCCGCCTGGGTGAGAACCACGTGCAGCACGCGGTGGGCATCGGCTGCGACGGGGGTGACGAAGATGCGCGGCTTCCCGCGCGTCGCCTCGATGACGAAGTCGCCCGCGAACCTCTCGGGATCCGGGGTGAATCCGCGGCCGGCCCAGTCCTCGACCGGCCAGGGAAAGTCGACCTCGAGCGTGTCGCCCGGCTCCGTGGGGAATGCGAGCGGGCGCCGCTCGTCCGCCTCGGGCTGCAGCGTGATTGCCACGATGCTCGGCGGCGGCGCCGGGTCGGAGGCCGGGGCGGCGGCGAATGCGGCTGGCGCAGCGAGGAGGAGGAGGCCGACGCTTCTCACGGCGACCCCGTCTCCCTCGGCCACCGCACCACGGCCCGGTGGCGCAGGACGACGAAAGGGTAGCGCCCCTGCTGCATCGCCTCCTCCTGCGGGGCGAGCTCGACGATCAGGTGGAACTCTCCCGCCGGGGGCTGGTAGGGAAGCCCCTCGACCGCGCCGGAGCGCACGATGAAGCCGCGGACGCGGTACCGCGGCGAGCTGCCCTCGTCGAGGACGTCAATCCCCTCGACCTCCGGGTGATCGTAGAGGTTGCGCCGCTTGCGCTCCTGCAGCTCCGAGCGCACGTCGGCCTGGAGCGTCTTCCAGCTCTCCCCCACGAAGATCCGCGCGGCGACCTCGGGGTACGACAGGCCCGACGGGTTGCGGGTGAAGCAGGCCTGGGCGGCCTGGAGCAGGATCTCGCGGAAGAGGGCGCTTCGCGCCTCGGCGGGCCTCACCGGGCCGTAGTGGATCGTGCCGGCCCCGTCGACCGAGTAGGCCCAGACCCCCTGCCGCAGGTTCTCGGTTCCGCGCTCAAGCATCCAGAGGGAGACGGCCGGGGAGGCGGCGGCCACGACGACGCACAGCGTCTTCACCTGGTGCTCGGCGACCCAACGGGCCGCCGGCGTGAACGCTGATGCCGGCGGGGCGCCGCGCGGGCCCCGGTGGGCCTGCGCGCGCGGAATCTCCGGCTCGTCGGTGGCGCCTGCGCTCATCTGCCGGGGACGAGAGCAGGCCCCGGCAGATTAGACAAGTCAAACCTTACGTCTTAATCTTGGGCGCCGGCCCCTTGCCGGTCTCGACCCATTTTTCCGCCCTGCGCAGCGCCGCGTTCGCCGCCTCGCCCAGCTCGACCAGCCCCGACGCGGAGCCGTCGCGCTCGACCGCGTTGAGGTAGTACCGGGTTGCGCCGGGCGGGTCCCCGGGCAGCGGCGGCGGCGGCAGCTTGATGATCGTGCCGGCGAAGACGAGGCCGAGGCGCCGGGAGCGCCTCCGGGCCAGATGGGTGAAGTACCGGTCGAACGAGGCCTGTCGCTGGGAGGGGGTCATTGTTTGCGGGGAAGCCTGAAGAAAAAACGGTTGCTAAACGTGTCTAAACAAGCTACGCAACCTTTCAACCGGCTTCGGCCACCTTATCCGCATATTCATCCCATTAAAACGCCATGAGTGACAAGACCAAAATGCTCGACGCGCCGACCCAGGGGCTTTCCGCGACCGTTGCCGCGTCGCGCGGGCTGTCCGAGCCCGATGTCGTCGACTTCCTGCCGTTGCCGGTGTACCCGCTTCTCGGCGTCCAGGTGCACTGCGTCCGGTGGCAGAAGATCGTGCAGGGGATGAAGCGCAAGGGGCTCGTGGTGAGGGTGCACAGGGAGAGCGACCGCGGGGGGCTCTTCAAGGCCGCTTCCCGCCTGAACGTTAAGGTCACGAGCCGCAGGTGCTCCGGGGCCCCGGGGCAGGGCGCGAGCTGGCTCGTGCGCATCAGGGAGGCCGGGAGCCGCAACGCGGCGGACATCGACGCCGCGGACTCGACCGCGTCGGACCGGGGCCGCTACAGGGCGCTCGGGCTTCTCGTGCTGCAGAGGGGGTCGCTCGCCGTCAAGGGGCGTGAGGTGGCCGTCGCGCTCCACCGCTCGCTCCGCGAGTTCATCCGCGAGAGCCGCCTCGCCCCGAGGCGCCAGCGCGACGCGGTTGCCGTGGGCCCCGAGGCCGGCGGCGAATTCGTCGTGTCGGTCGCCCCGGAGATACAGGCCGCGTTCTCGGACCGCGAGAGGAACAAGACGCCCGCCGCTTGACGCGCGGGCCCGCGTGGTCCAACAAGCGGGGCCATGGCGGAGACCTCAAGCGACGGCGCACTTCCCGCGGTGTTCGGCACCCTGCGCCGGCGCCTTCAGGAGACGATCCTAGGGCAGGACGAGGCCTTGGCGGGCCTCTGCGACGCCCTTCTCGCCGGCGAGATGGGGCACACGCCCGCCGGCCGGCCGAGGAGCATGCTCCTCATCCTGGGGCCGACCGGCACCGGCAAGACCAGGGCCGTCACGGAGGCGAGCAGGCATCTGTTCGGGACTGAGGCGATCGCCAGGATCAACGCGGCGGAGTTCTCGTCGGAGGAGCGTGTGCCGCTGCTTCTCGGGGCGGCCGCGGGGGCGCGCGGCCTGCTGGGGCCGCAGATCGAGCGCCTGAGGTCCGCGGGCGGCCGCATCCTTCTCCTCGACGAGATCGAGAAGGCGAACCCCAGGGTGTCGGACTACCTCCTCGGGATCGAGGAGGCCTCCGTCACGCTCGCGAGCGGCGAGACGCTCGACCTGTCCGACCTGCACGTAGTGGCGACATCCAACGTCGGCTCGTCTGGCGTCATCGAGATGGAGGGGGTTGCGCGCTCCTCGGTGCGCCGATACGTGGAGCAGGAGGCGGCGGCGCACTTCAGGCCGGAGGTGCTCGCGAGGTTCACCTCGGTGCTCGTCTTCGGCCACCTGACGCGCGAGGTCCAGCTGGCCATATGCCGGCGCATGCTCGAGCAGGAGATCGCGTTCCAGTCGCAGGTCCTCTCGGCCAAGTTCGGGCACCCGCACCGCGTTCGCGCGGGCGCCGACGTGTGCAGGAGGCTGGTGAGCGAGGGCTGGCATCGCAGGCTGGGCGCGCGCCCCATGCGCAATGTCGTGGAACGGCGCGTCCGGGGGGCCCTGGTCGATTCGCGGCTCCGGGGGGTCCTCGGGCCGGGCGTGCGCGAGTCGGTTCTTGTCGCCGACGCGGACTGCGCCATCCGCGCCGCGGTGGCGCGGGCCCCGGTCGTCCTTTAGGGGCGGGGCGCGCCGCCGGAGGGGCCGCGAAACGGCCATGCGCCCCCGGGGCGCCGACGGGTGTCGCCCGCTCGCGGTGGTGCGCCCTCCGGAGCGCCGCCCGGCCCGTGGGCGCCTGGGGCGAGCCGATGGGGGCCTAGCGCCTTCCCCCCATCCAGAGGCTCTTCACGTTGACAAACTCCCTGATGCCCTGGGGGCCGAGCTCGCGGCCGTAGCCGCTCAGCTTCACGCCGCCGAACGGAAGCGACGGGTCCGAGCGGACGAGGTCGTTCATGAAGACGGTTCCCGCCTCAAGCCGCGCCGCGACCCGCTCGGCCGTCCTGCGGCTGCGCGTGAACACGGCCGCGCCCAGGCCGAAGGCGGAGTCGTTTGCGACCGTCACGGCCTCCTCCTCGTCGCGGACGCGTATGACCGCGGCGACCGGGCCGAAGAGTTCCTCGCCGTAGGCGGGCATGCCCTTCCTGACCCCGGAGAGCACGGTCGGGGCGTAGTAGTATCCCGGGCCGGGAAGCTTATGGCCGCCAGTCAGCAACCTGGCGCCGCGCCTGACGCTCGCGCGCACCTGCAGGTGGAGCTCGTCGCGCAGGTCGCTCCGGGCGAGGGGCCCGACCCGGGTCTCGGGGTCCATGGGGCTGCCGATCCTCGCCGAGGCGATCCATTCGGTCAGCTTCTCCTCGAACTGCCTGGCGACCGGCCGGACGACGATGAACCGCTTCGCCGAGATGCAGCTTTGGCCGGCGTTTAGCAGGCGCGACGCCGCGCACACCTCCGCAGCGCGGTCGATGTCGGCGTCCGAGAGAACGAGGTATGGGTCGCTGCCACCGAGCTCGAAGACGCCCTTCTTCATGGCCGCGCCGGCCTCCGACGCCACGACCCGACCCGCCTGCGTGCTCCCTGTCAGCGTGACCGCCCTGATCCGCGGGTCCGCCACCAGCGCCGACATCCGCCCCGACCGGACCACGAGGCTCTGGAACACGCCCCGTGGCAGGCCGGCCTCGACGAAGGCCGCCTCGATCGCCCTTGCGCAGCCCGTCACGTTCGAGGCGTGCTTTAGGAGCATCGTGTTGCCGGCCATCAGCGCGGGCGCCGCGGCGCGGAAGACCTGCCAGAACGGGAAGTTCCAGGGCATCACCGCCAGGATGGGCCCCATGGGCTCGAACACGACCCGCGCCGTCCTGGGCGACCCGGGCGGGTGCTCCTGAGCAAGAAGGGAGCGGGCGTGCCTCGCGTAGTACTCGCACGCGAGGGTGCATTTGCGCACCTCGGCGGCCGCCTCGCAAAGGGGCTTTCCCATCTCGTCGGTCGCGAGCCGGGCGAGCCCGCCGGCCCGCTGGCGCAGGACCGCCGCCACGCGCCGCAGCGCCCGCGAGCGCTGCGCGAAGGTCGTCCCCCGCCACGTCCTGAACGCCTCGCAGGAGCGCGCCAGCCTGGAGCCGATCTCGCCCGCGGTGTGCTCCCTGTACGAGCGGATACGGCGCCCCGTCGCTGGGTTGACCGATTCGAGGGACATGGCTTGTGCGCCGGGCCGGAACGCGGCCTCAGCTCCGGTCTGGCCAGGGCGGCGGCGGCGGCAGCGGCTTCGCCCCCGCCTTGAGCTCGACGAGCACCTCCTCGATCGCCCGGTCCAGCTGCTGGTCGGTGCCGGCGAACTCCTTGGCCGGGTCGTTGTCGACGACGATGTCGGGGTCGACCCCGTGGCCCTCGATCGGCCAGTCGTTGCCATCCTTCGCGTAGGGCGCGGACTCGGGCTTGTAGAGGTAGCCGCCGTCGACGAGCGGCAGGGCGGCGCGGTAGCCGACGACGCCGCCCCAGCTTCGCTTTCCGATCAGCTTGCCAAGGCCGTCCGTCCTGAACCGGTACGCGAAGAGGTCGCCGTCCGAGGCCGAGAACTCGTCCATCAGCACGACCTTCGGGCCGAGCTGCATGTCGTGGGGGTTGGGCCTGGTGGCCGCGTTTCGCACCTTCTGGACCAGGACCAGCTCGCGCGCCAGGCGCTCGATGATCATCGGCGACACGTTGCCCCCCCCGTTGCCGCGGTCGTCGATGATGAGAGCCCTCTTCGTGAGCTGGGGGTAGAAGCGCTTCGCGAACTCGCCCAGGCCCTCGACGCTCATGTCGGGGATGTGGAGGTATCCCACCTGGCCTCCCGTCTTCCGCTCCACGTAGTCGGTGTTGCGGCGCACCCAGCTTGCGTAGTACAGCGGCGCCTCGTCGGCGATCGGCACGACCGTGATGCTGCGGGCCCCGTCGTCGACCGGCTTGGAATTGACCCTGAGGACGACCTGCTTGCCCACGGTGCCGACTAGGGCGGAATAGATGTTGGCCAGGTCGGCCGCCCTCCTGCCGTCCACGGCGAGGATGTAGTCGCCCTCGGCGACGTCGACCCCGATCTCCGTGAGCGGCGAGCGCGTCGCCTCCTGCCAGTTCTCGCCGCGGATTATGCGGTCGATCCTGTAGGCGCGGCTCGCGGGATCTCGGGACAGCTCGGCGCCGAGGAGCCCCGTGGCGATGCGCGGGGCCAGGGGCCTGTCGCCGTCGCCGACGTAGGTGTGGCTGTTGTGGAGCTCCGCTATCATCTCGCCCGTCAGGTAGGTGACGTCATAGCGGGTCTGCGCGAACGGCAGGAGGGCGGCGTACTTCGCGCGCATCGCGGGCCAGTCCACGCCGTTCATCGTGGGCGAGAAGAAGAAGTCGCGCATCTGGCGCCAGCACTCGTTGTAGATCTGGAGCCACTCGGCGTGCCGGTCGAGGTGCATCGCGAGGCCCTCGAGCGAGAGCTTGTCCTTGATCTCGAGCTTGGAGGTCGGCAGGTCGATGAGCGCGTAGTCGCTTCCGGCCTTGACGAGCATCTTCTTGCCGTCGGCGGTGATCTCGTATGATGCGACCTCGCCGAGCTCCGTCTCCTTCCTTTCCTTCAGGCTGTACAGGACGAGCATCTTCGGCCTGGCCGCGGCATCGGCCTGGGCCCCGAGGGTGGCTCCGGCGTCGTCCCTCAGGCAGTAGACCCTGGCGCCAACCGCGCGGATCGTCGCGTAGTTGGACGGCTTCACGGGCAGGCCGATGACGCGGTCCCCGATCCCGTCCTCGTCCACCCTGACGGGGACCGGCCTGGCGGGGGCGTCCTTCGCCGCGCCGGCGCCCCCGGCCGCCTTGGCCGCCGGCGCGATCTCGACCTCGTCGCTCTCCGGCTTCAGGGGCGACTCGGTGTCCCTCGCCAGAGCGACCATGTAGACGCGCTCGAGGTCCTTGTAGACATGGTCGAACTCGATGTCGCTGATGACGGGCCTGAAGTCGCGCCGCGACGAGAACAGCAGGAACTTCCCGTCGTCGCTGAACGCCGGCTCGGTCGCCGAGTACCAGCCGTCCGTGACCGCGAACTTCCGTCCGCTCGCAAGTGAGTACAGCCACACCCTCGCGAGCGAGCCCTCCTCGGGGCGCGACCAGGCGATCCACTCGCTGTCGGGCGACCAGGCGTACTGGCGGATCTCGGACGCCGCGGCCGTGTCGACCAGGGTGACCGCCTTTGTGTCGACCGCCACGAACCGCAGGCGCTGGAGCCGGTCCGCCCAGAGCAGCTTCCTGCTGTCCGGCGACCATGTCGGCTTGAAGTAGTACGTGTCCGCGCCGCTCGTGACCTCTACCTTTTCGCCGCTTCCATCCTGGGCGCGGACATAGAGCTCGTTCTCGCCGGACTCGTCGGAGTCGTAGGCGATCCATTTGCCGTCGGGCGACCAGACGGCGTCGCGCTCGTGGACCCCCGACCGGCGGCTCAGGTTTCGGGTGGCGCCGTCCTTGGCGGGGACGGTGAAGGTGGCGCCGCGTGCGGTGAAGACGACGCGCTTGCCGTCGGGCGCCGGGGCTGCGGTCTCGACGAACTTCGCCACGTTTATGAGCGCGTCGCGCGACGCCGCGAAGTCGTCCCTGACGGAGATCGGCACGCGCCGGGCGGAGCCGGCCGCGATGTCGAACGACCAGACGTAGCCGGCCTCCTCGAACACGATCAGCCCGGCGCCCAGCGAGGGGAACTTGACGTCAAAGTCCGTGAAGTGGGTATGCTGGAGGGTCTGCCTCGTCGCCAGGTCGTAGCTGTAGAGGTTGAGCCTCCTGTCCCGGTCGGAGAGGAAGTAGACTCGGTTGTTCGGCGCCCACATCGGGATGATGTTCTGGGCCGGGTTGTTCGTGATGTTCTCGATGGCGCCCGTCTTCAGGTCGAGGATCCAGATGCTGTCTGCCATGCCCCCCCGGTAGTCCTTCCACGTGCGGAACTCGCGGAAGACCCGGTTGTAGGCCATCCTGGTGTCGTCCGGGGAGAACGACACGAACCCGCCCCTCGGCACCGGCAGCTGCGCCGGGAGGTCCCCGGCGACTCCGACCGAGTACAGCTGGCCGTTGAACGTGTTGAACGAGCGCATCCTCGAGCGGAACACGATCTCGCTCGAGGTGTTCTTCCAGGCCATGACGATGTTGTTCGGCCCCATCCGGTCGCCCAGGTCGTCGCGCGCGAGCGTCGCGGTGAACGTGAGCCTGCGCGGGATCCCGCCCTCGGCGGGCATAAGGTAGACCTCGGTGTTCCCGTCGTACTGCGCGGTGAAGGCGATCTCGCTGCCGTCGGGCGAGAACCGAGGGAACACCGCGAAGCCCGGGCCGTTTGTCAGCCTGCGGGCAACGCCGCCCTGCACGCCCACGGTGTAGAGCTGGTCCGCGTAGGAGAACACGATCTGCCTTCCGTTTGTCGCAGGGAAGCGCAGGAGGCGCGTTTCATCGGCGGATGCCGCCGGCTCCGTGCGGAGTGGGGAGGCAAGGAGCGCGAGGCATGCGAGGGACGTGATGAATCGATTCACGGCGGGGTGCGGTAGCGGTTTGGTATAGCCTAGGCCGCGCGGGCCGCAAAATGCAAACGCCATCTCACTCATAAGGTGCTTGAGAATAATGTGTTGCATGACTTGGTCCGGGCGGCCCCAGGCCGCGGCCACCGGCCGCGGGGCAGCCCGAAGTTGCCGCAGGCCGGCGATTCTGCGTCAATGCCCCATGCTCAGTCGCTCGATCGCCCAAGGCGGCAACAGCGCTTTGACGGCGCGGCGCGGGTCTTCGTTGCGCGGGCTTGCCGAGCGGCACTCTGGCGCGGCCCTGACTCTCGCCGCCCTGCTTGTCGGCGCGTTCTCGACGGCCTGGCTCCTCTTGCAGTCCCCGAACTTCCTCTCGGGGTATGATTTCGTGCGCATGCACGCCTTCTACAAGGCGTATTACCGCGCGGCCCTGCTCGCGGGCCGTCTGCCTCTCTGGAATCCGTACGTCGGCCTCGGCCGCCCGTTCTTGGCCGACATCGAGACCGGGACGCTCTACCCGCCGAACCTCCTGGTGCTGGCCTTCGGGGTGTGCGGGGGCGTCGCCGCATCGGTCGCCCTGCACCAGGCCCTCGCGGTCTACGGCGGGGTGCGCCTGGGCCGGACGCTCGGAGCGACGCCGGGTGCCAGCTGGCTCGTCGGGGCGGGCATGGCGCTCGCCAGCCCGTTCACCAGCCGGTTGGCCGCGGGCATGCTGCAGGTGTATTTCTCGCTCTGCTGGTGGCCGACCCTGCTCTGGCTCGGCGCGCGCCTGCAGGACCGGTGGACGCCCAGGGCCGCGGCGGGCTTCGCGGCGGCGGTCGCCATGGCGGTTCTGGCGGGCAATCCGCCCATCCTCTTTGTCGAGCTGCTGGGGCTGGCCGTCTTCCTCGTGCTTCGAGGGGGCTGGCCCGCCGGAGAGGCCCCGTGGCGCGCCTGGCTTGGGAACCACTCGGGCCTGATCGCCGCCGGGTTGATCGGCGTCGGGGTATCGGCCGCCGCGCTCCTTCCCTTTGCCGGACTGATCGGCCAGGGAAACCGCCCGCTGAACTCGCCCGGCTTCGCAACGGCCAACGGCATGCCGGCCGCGAGTTGGCTCTCCCTGATCGTCCCGGCGTCGGCCGAGTTCAGCCCCAACTGGGAGTACGACCTGCACTGCGGCCTGGCGCCGCTGTTCGCCGCCGTCGGGGGGATCTTCCTCTGGCGCGACCGAAACGTGCGGGCCCTTCTCGGGCTCGGACTGCTGGGGGCCCTCCTCGCGGCGGGCGACCGGGCGCCCTTTCTGGGCTGGGTCGTCCGCGCGGTCCCGGGCGCGTCGGCGCTGCGCATGCCGCCGCGCTACGGGATCTGGTTCGCCGCCTCGCTGCTCGGCACGGGCGCGATCGCCCTGTCTCGCGGGCCTGGGCGGGCCATCCCCGCGGTCCTTGCGGGCCTCGCGGTGGCGGCGGCCTGGATAGTGTGGCTCAGGCCGCACGTGGCGGCGGGCCCCGGGGGGATTGCCGGCTACTACGCTTCCCACCTCGGCCCCCTCTGCGCGGCCGCCCTGCTCGTGGGGCTATGGCACGGCCGCGCGATGTTCCCGGGGCGCGCTCGGCTGATCGCCTGCGTGCTGGGGGCGTTCTGCCTGGTGAGCTGGCTTTGGGCGATCCGCCTGCAGGCGCCGGTGTATTCGCGCTACGGCTTCTCGACTGACGAGGAGGGCGTCCGCGCCGCGCTGGCGCGGGATGGCCTGCTCTCGCCCGGCGGCGCGCCGCCCAGGATCTCATTCAACACCGAGGACCTCTGCGAGAACGCCGGGATGGTCGAGGGCTTCAGCAGCTATGACAGCTACGCCAACCCGGCGCTGATCCGCGTCTGGAACTACCTCCATGTCGCCGCCGGCGTCCCCCTGTCGGGGGCGGAGTTCATCAGGCTGCCCCGGGCGATCTGCGGCGCGCCGGAGCGCCTGGACGGCCTCAACCTGGTCGCACGCCTCGACCATGGCAGCCGCTCGCTCGTCCTGCGCGCCGCCCCGGATCCGCGGGCCTACATGGCGTTCGGCGCGCGGGTCGTGCCGGACTGGAGGGCGGCGGAGGAGGAGATGGCCGCGCGCCATGATTTTCGCGAGACGGCGCTCCTCGAGAAGGGCAGTGCTCCCGGCTTCGCGCCGTCGCCGGGGCGCCACGACTCCTCCGCGGTCATCGAGCGTTTCGAGCCGGAGCGCATCGTCGTGCGGACCCGGGCGGACGCCAGGGCGATCCTTGTCATCGGCGAGGCCTGGTACCCGGGCTGGCGGGCCACGATCGCGGGGGCCCCTGCGGCCGTCTTCCCTGTAAACGGCTGGATGCGCGGCGTCGTCGTTCCTGCGGGCGAGCACGAGGTGGTCCTCGCCTACGGCGAGCGCGCCCTTTCGGCCGGCATCGGGGTCAGCATCCTTTGCGCCGCGCTCCTGGCCCTCCTCGCTTTTCGCGCGCCGGCCCCGGCGGCGCGGGGCGCCCGGTCAGACTGATTCGAGGATCTTGTAGAGGCGCTTGACCATTCCCGACGCGTCCTCGAGGAGGCCGGCCGAGATCAGCGCGTTGTCAAGGACCTGCTCGGCGACGAGCCTTGCCTTTTCGGGCTCCGATGTCTGGAGCTCGGACAGCCTCTTCACGACGGCATGGCGCGGGTTTATCTCCAGGTTCACGCGCAGGGGGGACTGGGAGCCGTCCTTGCTCATCGCCTTCATGAGCCTGCGCATGTGCGGGGAGGTGAACTTGTCCGCGTTAAGCGCGAGGGCTGGGGAGTCGACCAGCCGGTCGCTCGCGCGAACGTCGGCCACCCGCTCGCCGAGGCAGTCCTTGAGCCATGAGACGAGCGACTTGGTCTCGGCCTCGCCGAGGGCCCCCTCGGCCTTCGGCTGGTCCGAGAGCTTCACGTCCGCGTGGTCTGCGGCCATGATCTTCTTCCCGTCGAACTCGCGGACGGTGTTCATCACGTACTCGTCGACCGTCTCGTAGCAGAACAGGACCTCGAGGTTTCGCGCCTTGAATCCCTCGAGGTACGGGCCTGCCTCGATCGCCTCCCTGCTCGGTCCTAGCAGGTAGTAGATCTGCGCCTGGCCGCCTCCCATCCGCGAGACGTAGTCGGTCAGGGACGTGGTCTTGCCCTTGTCGGTCAGCGAGGACTCGAACCTGAGGAGCTTCGTCAGCGCGTCCTTGTGGGTGAAGTCGAGGGCTGCGCCCTCCTTCAGGAAGACGCCGAACTCCCTGTAGAAGCCCGCGTAGTCTTCGGGCCGGCTCTTTGCCTCCTCGTCGAGGAACTTCAGGAACCGCTTTGTGATCACCCGGTTCAGCTTCTCGACAAGCGAGCGGTCCTGCATCGTCTCGCGCGAGATGTTGAGGGGGAGGTCCTCGCTGTCCACGACGCCCTTCAGGAACCGGAGCCATTCGGGGAGGAGGTCCTTCGGCCGGGCGTCGATCATGACCTTGCGGCAGTAGAGGGCGACGGCCGGCTCCAGCCGCGACAGCCCCATCCTCTCGACGTTGTCCTTCGGCACGAACAGCAGGGCGTTGATCGAGATGGGGGCGTCCGCGCTGAAGTGCAGGCGCAGCCGCGGCTTCTCGGCGTCGTGGCCCAGGTACTTGTAGAACTCGTCGTACTCCTCCTCCTTGATCTCGGCCTTGTTGCGCAGCCAAAGGGCCTGGACCGTGTTGATGCGCTTGCCGTTCAGGTTGATCGGGAACGACACGAACGCGCTGTACCGCTCGAGGATCTCGCGGATGCGCCAGTCCTGGCTGAACTCCGAGCACTCGTCCTTGAGGTCGACGGCCACCTTGCAGCCCCGGCGCTCGCCGGAGGATTCCTCGATGGCGTAACTTCCCCCGCCGTCGCTGGTCCAGAGGAGGCCCTGCTCCAGCGGCCGCCACGAGTGCGTGTACACCCTGACGGTCTTGGCCACCATGAACGCCGAATAGAACCCGACGCCGAACTGGCCGATGAGACCGGCGGCCTTCTGGTCGCCCTCGCCGAGGGCCCGCAGGAACGCCTTGGAGCCCGAGTGCGCGATCGTCCCCAGGTTCTCCACCAGCTCGGCCTGCGTCATCCCGATCCCGAAGTCCTGGATCGTGAAGGTCTTGGCCTTGTCGTCGGTCGTGATGTTGATCTCGAGCTCGAGCTTGTCGTCGTAGACGTCCTTCTGGGTGAGCCGGAGGTGGCGCAGCTTCTCGAGCGCGTCGGACGCGTTGCTTACCAGCTCGCGCACGAAGATCTCCTTCTCTGTGTACAGCGAGTGGACGACGATATCGAGCAGCTGCTTGATCTCGGCCTGGAACTCGAAGGTCTGTGGTGCGGCGTCGGGCATGGGTCTTTGGGAAATTTTGGGGACGAGCGTACCCCGGTCCGCCCAAAAATCAAACAGGCAGACGGGCCTCAGCCTGGGGCGCCCGAGCCGACGGCGATCACCTCAAGCGAGGTCACCATCCGGGCCCAGCGGGCGACCCTTCTGTCCCCGGGGACGACCAGGCGCAGCGGCCCGAGGGCGTCGGGCAGGGGCTTTCCGTCCTGGAGGTCGGCGAGGAGTATGGTGCGGCCGTTGAAGGCGTCGTCGAACTCGGCAAGGGCGAAGACGATGTCGTAGTAGTCGCGGCAATGGACAAGCACCGCCAGCCGCAGCCCTTTCCCCGCAGCCTGTCGCCGAACCCGACACCGGCCCTCGCCAGAAGGTCGCGAACGGGCACGCCCGAGTAGGAGTGGCTCTGCTTCTCGTGCGAGTCGAAGGCGGTGACCTCCCGGTGCGCCATCGCGGACAGCTCCGCGGCCGAGAAGGCGGTCGTCCTGCCGTCAAAGGCCACCGTCAGGGCGGGGTCGGAGGCGCGCAGGGCCGCCCCGGCCACCAGGGCCAGTCCGGCGAGGGGCGCCCTGAGGCGCGCGCACAGGGACGGCGGGCTCGCGGGGCCGCTTGGCGGCGCGGGTGCGGGGGATGGCGGCGGCATCGCACATTTCCTCGTCGGGCGCCGGGCGGCTGACAATGGCAAAAGCGCGCCCCGGGGCCGCGCTTGGTTTGTAACGGGGAGGCAAGTCTGCATGGTGGGTGACGCACTCCATGACGACAGGACCCTTGAACCGTCCCATCAGCCCGGGGGCCAGGATCGGCCACGTGCACCTCAAGGTAGCCGACCTCGAGCGTGCGCTCGGCTTCTACTGCGGCGTGCTCGGTTTCGAGCTGACGCAGCGGTTTGAGCCAAGCGCGGCATTCGTCTCCGCGGGCGGGTACCACCACCACGTCGGCCTGAACACCTGGGAGAGCCTGGGCGGGGCGCCGCCGCCCGCGGGCTCGACGGGGCTCTATCACCTGGCGGTCCTTTACCCCAGCCGGGCGGAGCTCGCCGACGCGCTCAGGCGCCTCATCAGGGCGGGGATACACCTCGACGGGGCCTCGGACCACGGTGTGAGCGAGGCCCTGTACCTGCGCGACCCGGACGGGAACGGCGTGGAGCTCTACTGGGACCGCCCGCGCGACCGGTGGCCCCGCGACAAGAAGGGCGGCGTCGCCATGTTCACGCGCCGGCTGGACCTGGACGGGCTGCTCGGCGAGCCCGAGCCTTCCTGAGCTCCGGCGGGCGCCGCGGGGCGTCACCCGGCCTGCGAGGCCCCGCCCAGGTACGCCGCCCTAAGCTGGGGACTCTTCCTTAGGTCCGCGCTCGCGCCGTCCATCGTGAGGCTGCCCGTCTCCAGGACGTATGCGTGCGAGCTGATCTCAAGGGCCAGGTTGGCGTTCTGCTCGACAAGGAGGATGGAGATGTTCCTGTCCCTGTTGATCTCGACGATCTTCTCGAAGATGGTGCTGATGAGCCTCGGCGCGATCCCGAGGGAGGGCTCGTCGAGCATCAGGAACTTCGGCTCGCCCATGAGCGCGCGCCCGATCGCCAGCATCTGCTGCTCGCCCCCCGACAGGGTGCCCGCCGTCTGGTGCAGGCGCTCCTCAAGGCGCGGGAAGATCCCGAACACGTAGTCGCGGTTCCTCGCGATGGCGGCCCTGTCCGTTCGCAGGTACGCGCCCATGGCCAGGTTCTCGTCCACGGTCAGGTTCGAGAAGACCATGCGGCCCTCGGGCACGTGGCCGATCCCCCGTGCCACGATCTTGTGGGCGGGCAGCTGGGTGATGTCCTCCCCGAGGAACCTGACCGTGCCGGCCCTCGGCCTGAGCAATCCGGAGATGGTCCGCAGCGTGGTGGTCTTGCCGGCGCCGTTTCCCCCGATGAGCGTCACGATGGAGCCGTGGCCCACGCTGAGCGATATGCCGCGCAGCGCCGGGATTGCGCCGTAGGAGACCGAGAGGCCGGATACCTCGAGCATGGGCGCTAGTGGTGGGCGAAGCCGGTCTCGTGGGCCTCACCGAGGTAGGCCTCTATCACCTTTGGGTCGCTCTGGATCTCGGAGGGCGAGCCCTCGGCGATCTTGATGCCGTAGTCGAGGACGGCGATCCTCTGGCAGACGCCCATGACAACCCTCATCGAGTGCTCGACGAGCAGGATCGAGAGCCCAAAGTCGCTCTGTACCCTCTGGATCAGGCTCATCAGCTCGACCTTCTCGGAGGGGTTCATCCCCGCGGCCGGCTCGTCGAGCAGCAGGAGCCGGGGGCGGGTCGCCAGGCACCGCACGATCTCCAGCCGGCGCTGCTCGCCGTAGGGCAGGATCATGGCCGGGGCGTCGCGGAATCGGCGCAGGTTGAAGAGCTCGAGAAGCTCGTCGACCCGGCGCCCGATGGCGGCCTCGTCCTCGCGGAACGAGCGCATCCGCACGAGCGTCTGGGCCACGGATGTCCTCCTGTGCAGGTTGCACGCCACCCGGACGTTGTCGAAGACCGACAGGCTTTTGAAAAGCCGGATGTTCTGGAAGGTCCGCGCGATCCCCCTCTCGACCACCTCGTTGGCCTTCAGGGCCGCCAGGTCCACGCCCCGCGAGCGGACGGTCCCGCTCGTCGGCCGGTAGACGCCGGTCACCATGTTGAAGACCGTGGTCTTGCCGGCGCCGTTGGGGCCGATCAGGCCCACGAGGTCTCCTTCGTTCACCAGGAGGTCCAGCGCGTTCACGGCTGTGAGGCCTCCGAATCGGATCGTGGCCTTGGTTAGCTCGAGGATCGGTTCGGCCATCGGGCGCCTTGGAGGGCTAGCGGCGGGCGGGCTGGGGCCTGCGCCGCAGCCGCGACAAGAACGCCGCGTAGTTGAAGTTGAACAGGCCGTTGGGGCGCAGGAGCATGAGGAGGATCAGGAGAAACGCGTAGAGTATCATCCGGTACTGCTCCACCGAGCGCAGCACCTCGGGCAGGATCGTCAGCAGGATCGCCGCCATGATCACCCCGGGCGTGTTGCCCATCCCCCCTAGGATAACCATCACCACGATCTCGATGCTCTTCGTGAGGTCGAATCCCGTCGGGGTGATCGTGAGCTTGAAGTGCCCGTAGAGGCCCCCGGCGACGCCGGCGAAGAACGCGCCGACCACGAAGGCCACGATCTTGTACCGGGTCGTGTTGAGGCCGACTGCCTCCGCCGCGACCTCGTCGTCGTGGGTGGCGATGAACCCGCGGCCGTACGTCGAGTGGACGAGGCAGACCACCGTGAACACGGTCAGGGCGGCGAAGCCGTACACCCAGAAGACAGTCGTGTAGTTGGGGATCCCGTTTAGCCCGAGGGCGCCCCCGAGGGCCTCGATGTTCTGGAACACGACCCGGATTATCTCGCCGAATCCGAGGGTGACGAGCGCCAGGTAGTCGCCCTTGAGCCGCAGCGAGGGAATCCCGACGCCCAGGCCCGCCACGGCCGCCCCGAGGCCGCCCACCAGGAGCGCCGCGAGGAAGAGAAGGCCCTGCTGCACGGCCGTGCCGCCGGCGTCGCCGAGCAGCCTCGGGCCGAGCAGGAGCGTCACCGCGGCCGAGAGGTAGGCCCCCACCGACATGAAACCGGCGTGGCCGAGCGAGAACTGGCCCGTGTAGCCGTTCACAAGGTTCAGGGAGACGGCCAGGATGACGTTGATCCCGACCCCCGTCATCACGTCGAGGTAGTAGGGATCGATCCGGTCCGCGTAGTGCGAGACCGCGAACGCCGCCATCACGGCCACGACCAGGACTATGAGCGGCTTCGGCATCACACCTTCTCCGCGGTGAACCGGCCGAGGAGGCCGGCCGGCCGGAACAGCAGGATCCCGATGAGCGTCGCGAACGCGATCGCGTCCTTGTAGGTGGACCAGCGCGAGCCGTCGACGAAGGTCTCGACCATCCCGAGGATCAGGGCCCCGAGCGCGGCGCCCGGTATGTTGCCAACGCCCCCCAGCACGGCAGCGACGAACGCCTTGAGGCCGGGAACGACCCCCATCAGGGGGTCGATCGAGGGGTAGTTGAGCGCGTAGAGGACGCCGCCGGCCGCGGCGAGGGCGGAGCCGAGCCCGAAGGTGAACGAGATCACGACGTCGATGTTGATGCCGACGAGCTGCGCCGCCTTGGGGTTGAGGGCGACCGCCCTCATCGCCGTGCCGATCTTGGTCCTGTGGACCGTGAACTCGAGGGCGACCATGAGGACAAAGGCGACGACGATCACGATCACCTGGTTCGTGGAGACGATCAGGCCGTGGAGCGCGATCACCCGCGTCGGGAATATGGGCGGGAACGCCCGGGGCGTGGCCCCGAACACGAGCTGGCCGGTGTATTCGAGGAAGAGGGACATGCCGATGGCCGTGATGAGGACGTTGAGGGTGGGGCCGGCGCGAAGCGGGCGGTACACCAGCCGCTCGATCGCGATGCCGAGGACGGCGCAGCCCGCCATGGCGCACGCCAGGGCCATGAGGCCGCTCGTCACCGACCCCTGGGGGAGGTGCCTGCCCGCGAAGTACCCGATGAACGCGCCGACCATGAACACGTCCGAGTGGGCGAAGTTGATGAAGCGCAGGACGCCGTAGACCATCGTGTACCCTAGCGCGATCAGGGCGTAGATGGCGCCGAGGGACAGGCCGTTGAGGAGTTGCTGTAGGAACTCCGTCATGCGGGGGGTCGCATGGCGCTACGGCGCTATGCTTTGGACGAAGGCGAACCGGCCGTCCTTCACCATGATGACGAACGCCGCCTTGGAGGCGTTGCGCTCCCTGTCCATGGTGGTCGTCCCGGTCACGCCCTCGAAGTCCCTTGTCGCGGCTAGCGCGTCGCGGACCGCGGGTCCCTCCACCGAGCCGGCGCGCCGGAACGCGTCGGCCATCACCTCCACCGAGTCGAATCCGAGCGCCGCCATCGCGTCGGGAGTCTCCCCGCCAAAGCGCGCCTGGAACTTGGCGACGAACGACCTGACGGCGGGCACGTCGACCTGGGGGGAATAGTGGGTCGTGTAGTAGGTGCCCTCGACGGCCGCACCCCCGATCTCGACGAGCTCCGGCGCCTCCCAGCCGTCGCCGCCGAAGAGCGGCACCGCGATTCCCAGCTCGCGCGCCTGCTTGCAGATGAGGGCGGCCTCGGTGTAGTAGCCGGGGACGAACACGCCCTCGACCCCGGCGGCCTTTATCGCGGTGAGCTGCGCGTTGAAGTCCTTGTCGCCCTCGGTGTACTTCTGCTCCACGGCGACCACGCCGCCGTCGGCGGCGAAGCGCTCGTCGAAGTGCCTGGCGAGGCCCACGCTGTAGGCCGACGAGACCGACGTGAGGACGGCCACCCTTCGGATCTTGAGCGTGTCCTTCGCGAACTTGGCCAGCACGTGGCCCTGGAAGCGGTCGGTGAAGCAGACCCTGAAGATGTAGCTGCCGATCTCGGTCACCTTGGGGTTGGTGGAGGACGGCGACACCATCGGCACGCGGTAGGCCTGGCAGATCGGGGCCGCCTCGAGCGAGCGCATCGAGGCGACCTCGCCCAGGATGCCGACCACCTTGTCGCGCGAGATCAGCTTCTTGACGATCGTGGCCGACTCGCCCTGCTTGGACTGGTTGTCCTCCGTGATGAGCTCGAGCTTGCGCCCGAGCACGCCCCCGGCGGCGTTGACCTCCTCGACCGCGAGGAGGGTCCCCTTGTGGGAGGACTGGCCGAAAGCGGCCTCCTTTCCGGTGAGCGAGGCGTATTCGCCGATCTTGATCGTCTCCTGGGAAAACACGTTGGATGCGGACAGGGCTGCGGCAGCCGCTACCGCCCCAGATAGAGGGCGCAGAAGGCGGAACATTTTGATTCTCGTGGAGGAGGAGCCAATGGGAGCCGGGGTCCGGTTTCAAACGAATTGCCTTACTATTTGATTAAGAGGCGCCCTCGTGCTCCGATCGCGCCGTTGAACACGTTTGACCGGCACCTCCTGCGCGAATGGCTCGAGATCCTCGGCCTGGTGCTCGTGCTCACCTGCGGCCTGCTCCTCGTCCAGGTGATGTACGACGACTTCAGGGACCTGCGCGAGGCGGGCGCCCGGGGCGCCGACCTGCTGCGCTACGTGGCCGTCGCCATGCCCGGCTTCCTCGCCGTGACGCTGCCCATCGTCCTGCTGTGCTCGACCCTCTACGTCCTCGGCAAGCTCCACAAGGCGAACGAGCTGACGGCGATGCGCGCGGCCGGCGTCGGGTTCGGGCGGCTGATGGCCCCGATCTGGCTGGCGGGGATGCTGTGCTGCGCCCTCTCGTGGTGGCTCAACGCGACGGTCGTGCCCTGGTCGGTCGAGCAGGCCCGGCTCATGAAGGACGGCCTCCAGTACAGGAAGCAGGCGCGCTCGATCCCCGAGGACAGGATCGGCGTGGTCTTCAGCGTCGGCTTCGACAACCCCGACGGGCGCCGCATGTGGTTCTTCGACCGGTACAGCAAGTTCACCAGGAAGGCGTACGGGGTCTCGGTCACCGAGATGGACGTGCTGCGCCGGGAGACGAGCCGCGTGGTCGCCGCCGAGGCCTGGTACGACGAAGGGCGGCACGGGTGGGAGTTCAGGAACGGGCGCCTCATGGGATTCGATCCCGAGACGGGTAGGAACACCTCGTCGGACCCGTTCACCGACAGGTTCTACCCGCGGTTCCAGGAGGACCCGCGGCTCATGCTGCTGATCGACCGCAGGCCGATCGACCTCTCCTTCACCGAGCTCAAGCAGCTGGACGACTACTACTCCCTAGAGAACAACCCCAAGGGCATCCCGTACGCCGTGCGCTACTACGGGCTCATAGCGGACATCCTCGGCCCCCTCATCGTGATCGCGATAGCGATTCCCTTCGCCGTGTCCGGAGTGCGCGTGAACCCGGCGGTCGGCGTCTCGAAGTCGATCGGGCTGTTCTTCGTGTACTTCGTGCTAAAGAACCTGGCGGAGTCGCTTGCCACCAAGGAGCTGGTACCGGCCGGCCTCGCCGCCTGGATTCCCGACATCGGGATGGCCCTCCTCGCGCTCGTCCTGTTCTTCCGCCTGCGCTAGCGGGCGCAGGGCGGATCACGTGCGCAGGTAGGAGGCGCCGTTCACGTCGATGACGGCGCCCGTCATGGCCGCCGGCGCGTCGAGCGCGCAGAAGACCGCCACGCGGGCCACCTCGGCGGCCCGCGCCACCCGGCCGAGCGGATGCTGGCCCCGGATCTCGGCGCCCCGCGGTCCCGCGAGGTACTCGGCCGCCATGTCGGTCTCGACCCAGCCGGGGGCCAGGCAGAAGACCAGGACCCCCTCCGGCGCAAGCGCCTTCGCGAGCGACTGGCTGAGCGAGTTGAGCCCCGCCTTGCTAGCGCCGTAGCCGGGCGCCTCGGGTTCGCCCCGGAAGGCCCCCCGCGAGGAGATGTTGACGATCCTGCCGCCGCCGGAGCGCGCCATGGCCTGGGCCGCTAGGAGCGACAGGTTGGCGGGCCCGAGCAGGTTGGCGGCGATCACCCGCTCCCAGGCCCTGCGCCACGCGGCGTAGGGCGTGGACATGGGCGGGTGCTCCTCGTACACGGCCGCGTTGTTGACGACGATCCCGATCCTGCCAAGGCGCCGCGAGGCCTCGCTCCAGAGCCGGCCCACCCTGGCTCCGTCGGCCATGTCCGCGCGGAGGACTGCGTGGCCCTCGCCGGGCAGCTCGCCGAGGAGCGCCCGGGCCGCAGCCCTGTTGCGGTTGAAATGGATGCCGACGCGCACGCCGCGCGCGGCGAGCTGGATCGCCACCTCGCGCCCGATGCCCCGGGAGGCGCCCGTGACGAGCGCGGCCTGTGGGTTCCTGGCCTTGGTCATGGTGAGGGGCCGGGGATCGCGGCGACGCTTCGCCGGCTACGCCCAGTTGTAGTTGAAGCTGATGCTGATCCGCTCGGCGTCCACCCTGTTCTGCGGGACCTCATGCCTGAGCCAGCTCTCGAAGAGGATGAGGTTGCCCTCTCGCGCGGGATAGGCGGCGTGGGCCAGGTTCGCGCGCCGCGCCCCTGGCAGGCGTGGCGGCGCCGCCATGAAGCGGTCGAGCCGCGGGTCCTCGAACTTGAGGCCGGGCGAACCGCGGGGGACCGCGACGTAGTAGGTGCCGCTCGCGAAGGCGAGCGGGTGCAGGTGAAGGGAATGCGCCGCCGTGGGCGGCATGATGTTGACCCAGCAGTCGGTCATCCGGATCTCCCGGCCGCGCAGGTCCATGTCGAGCGCGCGGGCAAACCGGCGCACATGGGGCTTAATCCTGCGCTCAAGGCTCGTGAACGTGCTCGAGAAATGATGGAGCTCGTTCAGCGAGGCATAGCTCGTGTAGCCGCCCGGGTAGTTGCGCCTGGACCACGCGCGCCCCGCCCGGTCGAAGTCCCGCAGTGAGCGGCATTCCGCGGCCAGCTCGGCGTTGAGCCGGTCGAGCCCGCGCTCCATGAGGGGCCGGCAGTAGATGAGGGTGGGGAACCACGCGCGGATCATGTCGATCACGCGACCCCGCCCGGGCCATGCGCCCGCGCGCCCGCTGGGGGTGTTTCTCTCTCCATCGCGCCACGGATAGTGCACCGCCGCCAGGCCGGGGCAAATCCCAAACGTCAGCGCGCCGCCGCCGCGCGTGCGGCCCGGGCAAGGAGGGGCCTTCCCGTCGACCGGGACTCCGCCTCGAGCAGGCCGAGGAACGCGCGCGTCTGGGCCGGCGTCAGCCCGGCCGTGGCCCAGCGCTGGGACAGGAGGAAGCTGTGGAGGGCGTCCTCGCACCTGCCCAGCTTGAGGAGGACCAGGGAGCGGTCGTACGCCGCCTGGTAGAAGCGGCAGTCCTCGCGCAGGGCGTAGGCAAAATGGTCGTCCGCCTCCCGGTCCTCTCCCTGCCTCGCGAAGGCGAGGCCGAGGCGCTCCTGCAGGATCGCGAGGTAGGAGACGGGCCCGTAGTACGCGCCTATGCGGCGCTTGTCCGCGATGATCGCCGCCGCCTTGAGCATTCCCGGGCTGTCGGGCCTGTCCCGGAGGCGCGACGCCACGGCGGACTCGGCGGCCGCCTCGTCCCCGCGCAGGAACTCGAGGATCAGCTGGCGGCTCGTGAAATTGTCCAGCAGCTCGGCATTCCTTATCCCGCCCACGACATAGGCGTGCTGCGTGCGGTCGTCCGACCACACCCCGAGCTGGCGCCAGCTGAGGAAGCCGAGGAAGGCGATCACGGCCAGCGAGGCGGCCGAGGCGAGCGCCCGCGCCCGCGCCGTCGCCAGGCGAGCAAGGCATGACGCGATTACCGCGGCCATCATGACGGCCAGGAAGTAGCCGTACCTGTCGCTCGCCATGTGGGGTTTCTCCGTCATGCCGAAGAACGGCGCGGCCGACGCGAGGTACCCGAACCAGAGCGCGGCGACGGCCGGCCGCCTCCTCGACGCCAGCAGGGCGAAGGCGCAGGCCGCCGCGACCGCGGCCGTGCTGGCGACGAACACGGGGTCGGTCGGCCTGAAATCCATGAGCGTGTCGTAGAGCGGCGAGAGGTGGAAGGGCCACCAGGGCTTCCAGACATAGTACGCCGCGATGTACGCGGACTGCGCGATCCGGCTGGCGAGGGGCATCTCGCGCAGGCCCGGGACCGCGCCGAAGACCTCCGTGTTGGCGAAGCGCGAGGCAAGCGTGACGGCGAGGACCGCCGCCAGCGGAGCGAAGAACGCGGCCTTCTCGGCAAGGAGGCGCCGGAACCCGGCGCCCCCTTGCGTGCGCGCGTAAAGCCAGTCGAGGCCGATCAGCAGAAAGGGCGCGCCTAGGGCGACCGGGTAGGTGAGCAGCGAGGCCGCGTAGCAGGCCGCCGACAGGAGGAGCCACCGCGACCGGCGCGGGCCGACCGAGAGGTAGGTGCGCAGGTACGCGATCTGGGACGCCAGGAGCAGGGCCATCGCCTGGCCGTACAGGTTTCCCGAGATCCACGCCGTGGTTTCCACCCGGAACGGGTGCATCGCCCACCAGCCCGCCGCCAGGGCCGCCGCGCCGGCGTCCCAGGCGGAGAGCCCGCCCGCGCGCCCGCCGGGGGCGAACAGGCGCAGGGCGTGCGCGAGGAGCGTGAACACGAGGGCGGTGTTCAGCAGGTACAGGCCGAGCGCGACGCCGTGATAGGGCGCCGGGTCGAGGCCCGCGAACTCGTAGGTCGCCGAGAAGTTGAGCCAGCCGAGCGGGATGTAGCGGCGCACGTAGCTCCAGTCGGTGAACATCCACCTGAGACGCGCCGGGCCGAGGCCACCCATGTGGGGATTGAGGGTCACGTTGACGTCGTCGTCGCGCAGGTAGAGGAACCCGAAGTCGACCACCCCCCGCTCGAGGACCAGGCACGAGAGGACGAGCGCCGCCGCGCACAGCCAGGCCATCCTTCGCGCTTCGGCGGAGGCGAACAAGGGCGTAGGTGGTTGGGGGCGCTCCACTAGGATGTGTGCTGGCTGATCGACGCGCCATCGCCGGGGCGCAGCCGGCGGAAGATCAGCGACGTGGCGATGGTCATCAGCCCAAGCGTGAGCAAGGTCCAGTGGATTCCGGAGATCATTCGCTGCGGGCCCGGTCGGTGCTCGCCGCCCAGGTACACCGCGGCGAGAAGCGACGAGACGGCGACCCCGAAGCTCATCGACATCTGCTGGACCGCGCTCGAGATGCTGCTGCCGCTGCTTGCGTCGGCCTCGGAAAGGTCCGCGAAGACAAGCGTGTTCATGCTCGTGTACTGCATTGACGAGACGAAGCCCAGGGAGAAGGCGAAGATCACAATCAGCCATGCCGGCGTGCCGGCCGACACGGTCATGAAGAGGATGGTGACCACGCCAATCGCGACGGTATTGGCGAGCAGGACCCGCCTGTACCCGAACGAATTGAGGATCCTTGGCATCAGCATCTTCAGGCTCATGGCGGCGAGGGGCTGGGGCGCGATGAGCAGCCCGGACTGGACCGGGGTGTACCCGAGCCCGATCTGGTAGAGCAGGGGAAGGAGGAAGGGCATGCCCCCGACCCCGAGCCGGGTGAAGAAGCTGCCGGTCACGGCGATGCGGAACGTCCTTATTCTGAACAGCTTGAGCTTAAGGAGCGGAAACTCGGCGCCGAGCGCGTGCCGGCCGTACGCCAACAGCAGGAGGGCGGACAAGCCGATGAGGAAGAGGATGCTCTTCAGGTCGAGGGTGTGCTCGCCGAAGATCTCGAGGACGTAGGAGAGAAGGGCGATGCCAGAGCCGAAGAGGGCCAGCCCGACAAAATCCAGGGGATCGCGGCGCTCGGACTGGTAATTGGGCATGTGTCTGAACACTAGGTACATCCCCACCAGCCCCATCGGAAGATTGACGAAGAAGATCATCCGCCAGTGCAGGTAGTCGACGATCAACCCTCCGGCGAGCGGGCCGAGCAGCGGGCCGATCAGCCCGGGAACCGCGACGAAGCTCATCGCGCGCACTAGCTCCGCCTTCGGGAACGTGCGCACCATCGTGATCCGCCCCACGGGCATCATTAGGGCGCCGCCGCAGCCCTGGAGGATCCGGGCCCCGACGAGCATCGGCATGTTCACCGAAAGGCCGCAAATGAGCGAGCCGGCCGAGAAGATCCCGATCGCGGTGAAGAACACCCAGCGGGTGCCGAACCGGTCGGCTATCCAGCCGCTGATCGGGATGAAGACGGCCAGGCTGATCGTGTAGCTCGTGAGCGCCGCCTTCATGCTCAGGGGCGCGATCTGGAGCGCCTCGGCGATCGTGGGGACGGCCGTGTTCAGTATCGTCGCGTCGAGCGACTCCATGAAGAACGCGACGGCGACGAGCCACGGCAGAAGCCGCTTTATCGATTCAGTCGGCAGGGGCGCGCTCATTTCGGGCGGACCGAGGAGAAAGGCAGGCGCGGTTGATGGCAATCCGCCTGCGGGGCGCGGGTCGCCACAATCGTGTCACCTGAAAATCTCTTGCGTCATCGCCCCCCCCCAGTGGAAACTTCGGGGCGTCTGACACCGGACGCGCACGGGCACCTTTGACTACATGGACGACGACGCTTCCAAAGAGAATCCGACGGCGGATTTCAATAAGATCGATCTGAGCCAACTGCAGGGCTTCAGCTTCGGGACGCAGTGGTCCAAGGACAAGGAGACCCCTTCCGACACGCGGGAGCGTCCGGACAGGCCCCCGCGCGAGGACCGAATGGGCCCCAGGGGCGGCGGCCCGGACCGGAGGGACCGGCGGGCGTTCCAGAAGACGACGGGCGACGGCCCGCCCGGCCCGCCGCGCGAGGCCGCGGGCGACCGGGCGCCGCGCAGGGACGAGTCCGAGCGCGGCGGGGGGGCGCGCCGGGGGGGGGCCGGCGCTGAACGCCAGGAGCGCGGGCCGTACGAGAGCCCGTATTTTGACGTCGCCTTCTTCCCCGAGGACTCGAGCTTCAACGCGCTCGTAAAGACGATCCGCTCGTCGGCGCGCACGATCGAGCTCTTTGAGATCGCCAGGACGGTCCTGGGCAAGCCCGACCGCTTCGTCGTCGTCGTCGCGCGGAAGCCGCGGCCGGCGGGCGCGCCCGAAGCCGCTCCCCAGCCGCTGTACACATCCGTCCCCGACGGCGTCCCCTTCGAGTCCGAGGAGGCGGCGGCGGCCTATGTGCTGGAGGTTTTTCTCTCGAACTATTACGACCGGGCGGAGGTCGAGGTCGAGGCCCCGAAGGGCAACTTCCTGGTGATCAACAAGTGCGGCATAACAGGGGAGCTTCTCGGCCCGCCCAACTACCACCGGTACGGCCAGCTGGTGCAGCAGCACCACGCCGCGAGGCTCGCCCGCATGCCCTTCGAGGCGTTCCGGGCCCGGATCGAGACCGTCCGCGACCCCGAGGTCGTGAACCAGTGGCTCGAGAAGATGAAGAAGGCGACCCGCTACACCTGGAAGGGACCCGTGGCCGAGGGCCAGGCGGCGCCGGCGTTCGACACCTTCGAGGAGGCCCGCCAGCACCTCCTCACGGAGGCGCGCGAAAGCGTCGTCAAGGCCGCCCCGGGCGCGCGATTCCACGGCAAGGCGCTCGAGACCATGCCCCGCGGCGAAATCCTGATGGCGATCGAGGGCGCGTATGAGCGCCAGCTGCGCTTCCCCCTGGACACGGCCAACCAGCTCCGGGGCAGGCTGCGCCGGGAGCACTTTACGATTTTCAAGAAGGGGTCAAAGGGCATCTCGTATGTCTGCGCCGTGAAGAGGAAGTTCCGGGTACCCGGCCAGGTGTTCTCGGAGAGCATCGGGGGCCTCATCTCGTTCATCGAGGCCCACCCGCTCGTCAAGGCAGGGGAGCTTGCGCCGAAGATGCTCGGCATCGCGACCCCGGCCGCCGGCGAGCAGCTCTCCCCGGAGCAGCGCGAGAAGATCGTGAGGATGCAAAGCGACCTCATCTGGCTCGTTCGCGAGGGCTACGTGACGGAATTCATCGACGGCGGCCTTTACGCTCCTCCCGTCATGGCCGAGGCGCGTAAGAAGGAGGTCGAGGCCGAGGAGGTCGACCCGGAGAATTTCCCGGAGGCGTCGCACGCCCGCGAGGCCGCCGCTCCCGAGGCGGCTGCTGCCGGGGCCGGCGCCCCAGAGCCGGGCGCTCACGAGACCGAAGCCCCCGAGACCGGTGCCCCCGAGGCAGGAGCCCCGGAGCCTGGCTCTCCTGACGCCGGCGCCCCCGAGGAGGGAGCGCGCCAGGCCGATTCCCCCGGGGCGCCCGCCCCTGTGCCCGATGTGGGGGCCCCGTCCGACGTACCTCCGCCACCCGACACGTCGGTCGCGTGATCAGGCTTGCCCGAGGCGGATGGAGTGCCGGCCCTCGGCCTCAATCTCGAAGCGCAGATGCCACGCGTCGGTGGGGATCCAGCCCGGGAGCCGGTCCGGCCACTCGACAGCCAGGCACCACGGGCTGACCAGGAACTCCTCGAGAAGAAGGTCGTCCGCCTCCCGGGGCGACCCGAGCCTGTAAGCGTCCACATGCGCAAGCATGCGCGTCGCTCCGCGGTGGAGGCAGTAGATCGTGAAGGCAGGGCTCGTGACGGGCTCCGTGATGCCAAAGCCGAGGGCCATGCCCTGGACCCAGGTTGTCTTGCCGGAGCCGAGGTCGCCGTGAAGAGCGACGATCGCGTCGGCCGGGAGGGAGGCGGCCCACTCGGACGCCAGGAGGCGCGTTTCCTCCGGCGAGGATGTGCTCACGCCGGCCCTAAGCCTGTCGCAAATGTTCGTAGCCACGGAATTCTCCGAGCGGGAGCGCGCCGGCTGGAACGGCCCCTTTGCGGACAAACCCGCCTATGCAGGAGAGACGGGTGCGCGGAAAGGCCCGGCGCCACGCCTTCTCCAGCGCAGCGACCCCTGGCCCGGCGGCCACGCTGAACGCGAGCTCGTAGTCCTCGCCGTCGCACAGGGCCTCGCGCACGGAGGCCCCCGAGCGCCTCGGAAGCCTCCGCGCCCAGACGGCCGGCGCCGCACCCGGGGGGGTCAGGGCGCCCAGGTCCTTGGCGAGCCCGTCGCTCACGTCGATCATCGCCCGTACTTCCTTGCGCCGGGCGAGCCATGCGCCCTCGGCTAGCCTGGGCTCGAACAGGTAGTGGTGGCCGGTCGGCCGGCTGCGCCCAAGGGAGCCCGTCACGTAGATCCAGTCGCCCGCGCGCGAGCCTGCGCGGGTGAGGATGCGGCCGGCCGCCTCGCCCGTGAGCGCGAGCGTGGCGACGAACGAGCCGGGGAGGCGGGCCACGTCGCCGCCGACGACAGGCACCCCCCGGCGCCGGCCCTCCCGGGCGATCCCCCTGTAGAAACCTTCGAGCCACTCGACCGACACCCGGCCGTCGAGCGCCAGGGCCACGACAGCCGCACGCGGGCGCCCGCCCATCGCCGCGATGTCGCTCAGGTTGCGCTTGAGGAGCTTGGCGCCCGCGGCGCGCGCCGGTGTCCGGCCGTCGAAATGGACGCCCTTGACCACCGGGTCCACGGTCAGCAGCTCGCGGCCCCGCGCGGGCCGAAGCACGGCGCAGTCGTCCCCGATCCCGGCGGGGGCCGGCGGGGAGGCCCGGCCGAGCCACCGGCGGATGGAGCGTATGAGCTCCTCCTCGCCGATCGAGGACACCGATCCGCGGTCGCTGCGCGAGAAGAGGCGGGGCGCGCTCATGAGCCCGTTCCCGTGACGACGAGAAGCATCGTGTTCAGGTTGAAGCACGCGTGCGCGACGATCGTCGTAGCGATTGTGCCGGTCCTCTCGTAGGCCAGGCAGAACACAACGGCGAGAACGATCAGGGGAAGGAGGCTCGGGAGCCCGGCCATGTGGTCGCCCCAGGCCACGTGGAGCACGCCGAAGAGGACGGAGGTGGACCCGATGGCGGCCCAGCGGGGCACGCGCGTGCGCAGGTACCGGAAGAGCCCCGCGCGGAACAGGAGCTCCTCTGCGGCCGGCACGAGAAACGTGGCCACTGCGACGAAGAGCCACCGAAGGGCTACCGAGCTCGTGTTCTCCAGGATGCTCACAAGCTCCTGCTTCTCATCCGGGAGGCCCATCTTGTTCAGGGCGAGCTCCCAGACGTTGCTCGTCGCGAACACAAGGGGCATCGCGATCAGAAAGGTCACCAGCCCGCTCCTCAAGGCCGGGATGAGAGCCGGGCGGAACGGCTCCGCGCGCAGCCGCGCCAGGGCCAGCAGGTAATACCCCGCCAGGCCGGCGAGCAAGCCGCCCTCCATGACCGCGGAGCCGACGATGGTCGCGGCGTCGGGGCTCATGCGGACGTGGCGCACGATGAGCCCCGCGGCGCCGCTCAGGGCCGTGGCGCCCACGAACCCGAAGCATAGGAAGCTCGCGAAGTCGATCGGCGACACGCGCCACTCGGCCAGCCGCGCCCCGGCCTTCGCCGCGCGCGCGCCCGGGCTTGCGACAAGCCGCCAGGTGAGCCACAGGCCGCAGAGGATGAGCACGCCCTCGAAGCCGATGGCTGCCCACGCCGCCGGCGTCATCTCGTCGGGCCGGCTCACGACGCCGCGAGCGGGAACACGATCCTGCCGTCAACCACCGTCGCCTTGACGCGGCCGCGGAGCTTGCGCCCGTGCCACGGGGAGTTGCCCGACTTGCTGTTTCCCGCCTTGGCGTCATAGGTCCACTCTTCCTCGGGGTCGAAGATGCAGATGTCCGCGGCGGCCCCGACTGCGAGCGACCCGGCGGGAAGGTTGAGAATGCGGGCCGGCCTGCGCGTCATCAGGTCGAGCGCGCGGGCGAGCCTGAACCGGTTCTGGCGGACGAGGACCTCGAGCACGACGGGAAGGGCCGTCTCCAGTCCCAGGATGCCGTTCGGCGCGTAGTCGAACTCCCGGTCCTTCTCGTAGTCGGTGTGCGGGGCGTGGTCGGTCGCGATGCAGTCAAGCGTGCCGTCCCTCAATCCCGCGATGATCGCCTCGCGGTCCGCCTCGGTCCTAAGCGGGGGGTTCATCTTGAAGTTCGTGTCGTAGGTCGAGAGGGACGCGTCGGTGAGGGCGATGTGGTGGGGCGTAGCCTCGGCCGTTATCCGGACGCCGTCGGCCTTGGCCCGCCGGATGATCTCGACGGAGCGCGCCGAGGAGATGTGCTGCAGGTGGATGTGGGCCCCGGTGTAGGACGACAGGATGACGTCCCTCGAGACGATCAGGTCCTCCGCCGCGTTGGGCCAGCCCCGCAGGCCGAGCCTTATCGCCATGTCCCCCTCGTTCATGACCGCCCCGTCGGTCATGGACTGGTCCTGGCAATGGTCCAGGACCGGCAGGTCGAACATCTTCGCGTACTCGATCGCGCGGCGCATGACCTCGTTCGACTGCACGCAGTCGCCGTCGTCCGTGATGGCGACGACACCCGCCCTCTTGAGGGAGCCGAGCGGCGCCAGGGCCTCGCCCTTCATGCCGATCGTGATGCATCCGGTGGGGAGCACCTTGACGAGCGCGTCGCGCCGCGCGGCGTCGAGGATGTACTGGATCGTGCCGGCGTTGTCCGCGGGGGGGGTCGTGTTCGGCATGCACACGACCGTCGTGAATCCCCCGGCGGCGGCGGCCCTCGACCCCGTCCCTATCGTCTCCTTGTGGGTCTGGCCCGGCTCGCGGAAATGGACGTGGATGTCGACGAGCCCCGGCGCCGCCACGAGCCCGCGGCCGTCGATCTTCCGAGCCCGCGCGCGCTCGGCGGCCGAAAGGGTGGGCACGATCCGGCCGTCCCGGACGAAGAGGTCGCCCGTCGAGTCCCGCCGGGAGGCGGGGTCGACGACGCGGGCTCGGCGTATCCAGAGTGCGGGCATGGCGGGCGCTATTCGGTGGACATGATCACGTGCTCGGGCTGGTTCCCCGCGCACAGGTACAGGGCGGCCATGCGGATCGCGATACCGTTGCTGACCTGCTCGAGGATGACGCTGCGCTCGCCGTCGGCGAGCTCGCTGTCGATCTCGACCCCGCGGTTGATCGGCCCCGGGTGCATGATGATGGCGCGCGGGTTCAGCCAGGACGCCCGGGTCTTGTTCAGCCCGAACATGCTCGTGTACTCGCCGATCGAGGGAAAGTGGCGGTGGCCCTGGCGCTCGTGCTGGATGCGCAGCAGCATCACGACGTCGGCGTCGGCGAGGGCCGACTTCAGGTCGTGGGACACCATGGCGCCCATCGCCGTGAACCCGTGCGGCACGAGCGTGGACGGCCCGACAAGCGTGACGGCCGAGCCCATCTTTGTAAGCGCGTGGATGTTGGACCGCGCGACGCGGCTGAAGAGGATGTCGCCCAGGATCGCGACCTTGCGGCCCTTCATCGACCCCAGGTGCTCCTTCATCGTGAACGTGTCGAGGAGGCCCTGGGTCGGGTGCTCGTGCGCGCCGTCCCCGGCGTTGATGACCGGGATGTCCAGTATCTGGCTCAGGTAGAGCGGGGAGCCGGCCGCGGAGTGCCGGATCACGATCATGTCGGCGTTGAGCGCCTGGATGTTCTGGGCCGTGTCGCGCAGCGTCTCCCCCTTCTGGGTCGAGGAGCTCGCTGCGTCAAAGGTGATGACGTCGGCGCTCAGCCTCTTCGCCGCCATGTCGAACGCGAGCCGTGTGCGCGTGCTCGGCTCGAGGAACAGGTTGACGATCGTCTTGCCCCGGAGCGCCGGCACCTTCTTGACGCTCCGCTTGAGGATCTTCTTGAACGCAGCGGCTGTGGCATGGATCTGCTCGATCTCCTCGAGGCTCATCCCCTCGATCGCCAGCAGGTGTCTCCGGGTCCAGGTCATCGGATTGCGGCGGCGCTCCTTGCCGGGGCAGGCCTGGGGCGGATCTCGATCCGGTCGCGCGCGGGGTTCTCGCTGAGCGAGACCACGACGTCCTCGTCCACGGCGGCGCTGACCGTGGTGCCCGTGAAGTCGGCCGACACGGGCAGGCGCCTGCAGCCCCGGTCGACAAGGACGGCCAACTCCACCGACGCGGGCCGGCCGTGGTCGAAGAGCTCGTCCAGCGCCGCCTTCACCGTGCGCCCGGTGAAAAGGACGTCGTCGACGAGGAGTACGTCCGCCCCGTTGATGTCGCCGGGCAGGAGGGTGGGGGTGAATTCCTTGGGGATGGGATGCCTGCCGATGTCGTCCCGGTGGAACGAGATGTCGAGCTCGCCGACCCGCTTCATCCCTAGCCTGGCGCACAGCCGGCGCGCGACCGGGATTCCGCCGTTGGCGATCCCGAGGACGAGAAGGCTCCCCTTGCGCCGATGCCGGGCCTCGATCGCCGCGGCAAGCCGTTCCATGGCGGCGTGAACCTCCCTGGAGCCGATGGTCTTGGGCGGGGCCATTTCCCCAAGTACTGCATGCCCGGCGAGCTCCGGTAAAGGAAAATGGGATCGCGCGCGGCTTAGGGGCGCGCTCCCAGCCACGCGCCGAGGTCGTCGTCCTCGAGGATGAGACGCGCAGATTGGTACTCGGGGGCAAGCAGGCGGGCGTAGCTGGGCTCGGCGAAACGCTGGCAATGGAGCAGGACGCGGGCGCGCTGGCCCGGCGCGCGCACCAGGCGCCCCAGAGCCTGGTTGACCTTCTGCATCCCCGGGATCCTGTAGACCCGGTCGAAGGCGCCGTCGCGGCCGAGCTCCGCGAACGCGGCGAGCCTCGCCTTCTGGACGGGATTGACCTCGGGGAGCGCGGGCCCGACCACCATCGCGTGGGTCACGCGCCCGCCCAGCACGTCGATCGCCTCGGCGAATCCGGAACCGAGGACGAGGAAGAGGGCGCGCCCCTCGTCGAGGGACCCGTTGATCCAGGCGCTCTGCGCGGACAGCTCGGCGCCCCTCGGCTGGAGCGCGGCCTGCGCGAGCTCCCCTGCCACCGACTCGGCGTAGGCATAGCTTGGGAAGAACACGGCGACCGGGGCCCCGGGGCCGGCGCACCTGTGGAGTTCCGCGACGGTCCGCGCGGTCGTTCCGTAGTGCCTGTGGCGCTGCTGGAACGTGGTGTCGACCCGGAGGTCGACGGCGACGTCGTACGCCCCGTCCCTCCAGGGCGTGCCGGCGCGGATCGGCTGCAGCCCGTCGCAGTCGCAGCACTCGGCGAACCGGTCGGCCGGCCCGGGGGTCGCCGTCGAGAAGACGACCCCGCCGAACTCGCGCAGGGCCGCCCCGATCGCGGGCGCCGCGTCGAGGCACGTTATCGAGAGGGCCCCGTCCCGGGGGCACCACCAGAGCCGCGCAAGGCCGGCCGAGGCGAGCTGCTCGACGACCGATGGGATCTTCCAGATGAGGCCGGCCGCGTGCGGCCCGAGCTCGGCGGCGTCCATTTGGAACGCGGCCGCCCCGTTTGCCAGCCCCGAGAGGTGGTCGGCGGCGTCTTCCTGTTCCGCGTCGGCAAGCGCGCCCGACCTGGGCCGGGACAGGAGGAAATGCGCCCATGCTTCCCAACGTGACAGCCACTGGGGGTGCGCGCGCGTGCGCCGCAGGGCGTCGCACACGGCGAGCGCGTCGGCCGCCGAGAAGGCGTGCGAATGGGCGTCGGCCGCCCGCTGCGGAAGGTTGTGGGCCTCGTCGATGATGAGGAGCGTCCTCGCCGGCTCGAAACCCGGCCGCTCGTAGAAGAGCACGCGGCTTTCGGGCGAGAACACGTAGTTGTAGTCGCCGATCCACACGTCGTTGAACGCGAGCGCCGCGCGGGTGATCTCATACGGGCAGATCCGGGCGCCGGCGCCCGCGCCGCGCAGCGAGCCCAGGTCCCTGGGCTGGCCGTCGAGAAGGTAGAACCTCGACAGGCCGCTCCCGGGCCACCTCTTCTCGGCCCCGTCCAGGTAGGCGCAGGCCTCGCGGACGCAGTGGAAGACGGAGTTAACGCAGTGCTCGGACTTGTTGCGCACGTGCCAGGCCGCCACCGGCGGCCCCGCCCCCAGGTCGGTGCCGGGCGAGGTCATCTCGGCAAGCGTCTCCATGACCTCGAGCTGGCCCGTGGACTTTCCGGTGAGGTAGAGCACGCGCTCGAAGTGGCCTTCCCTCATCTCCCCGAGGGCGCACTCTAGCAGGACGCCCGTCTTGCCGAATCCCGTCGGGGCCTCGAAGAGCACGGCGGACCGGGCGCCCCGGATGGCGCCGCGCAGCTCGTCGGCCGCGCTCTCCTGGCCCCGGCGGAGCTCGGCGAACGCGGGGCGGAACCTCAGGTCGCGCAGCCGCTCCCTGCAGCGCAGGCGCAGGTCCAGGAACTCGGCGACCCGGTCCAGCTGGACGTCGAGCAGGCGGTCGTCCGCCGGGGTGAGGGCGACGGTCTGCGCGAGCCCCGTGTCCGCCTCGACGAAGACCAACTCGCACCTCTCGCGCCCGCCGCGCAGCGCCGCGTAGGCGGCCAGCTGCGCGAAATACCCGGGGTAGTCGGACCGCAGCTCCTCCTCGCCGGCGGGAAGGGCGCGGGTCACGGTCTTGATCTCCCGCAGGACGAGGAGCCCCTCCGCGCGGACGACCTGGTCGATCCGGCCGGCGAGCGCGATCAGCCATCCCTTGCGGGCGAGCTCGCCCTCGACCGGCACCTCGAACTGGGCCCCGGCGTCCTCCGAGGCAGCCTTCGCCCGGAACTCCAGGTGCCACCGCGTGCCGAGCTGCGCGCGCCAGAGGCCGCCTGAGCCCGACGCCGCGGCGCGGGGGCCGATCGAGAAGTCCGAGAGGTCGCCCACGCTCATGCGGGCGCGGCGCCTGTCGAGGTCGAAGTTCACGGGACTATGATCTCGGTGCTCGACTTGAGGTAGTCCTCGAGGCTGCGGCGGACCCGGGCCGCGTCCGCCGGCGCCGTGTCCTGCTCGCTGAGCCTGCGGTTGAGGACCGCCGCCGCGGCGGCCCTGTCGGCGGCGGGCAGGGACGGAAGCCATTCCTGCATCACCGGGTAGCCCTCGTCCCGCGCGAACAGGTACAGGCTCTTGAGGTGCACGATGTCGGGCCGGCCCCCGGCGACGAACGCGTCGAGGGCGGTGCGCAGCAGCCTCTCAACGCTCGGTCGGCTCTCCTCGTGGACGGGGTTGCGGCTTATGACGGCGACGAGCGCCGAGGCGAAGCGGAGGGCCTCGTAGCTCCTTCCGATCGCGGCGCGCCGGGCGACGATCCGGACCTCCCTGACGAACCAGGTGCGCCCCTGGTTGGAGCTCTCCAGCATCGCCGAGATCGTGTCGAAGAGGTCCGGCGCCACGTGGGAGGGCGAGGGCTTCCTCGGGATGCGCTGCAGCGCGAGAAGGTTGCCGTGCTCGGCCGAGAACAGCCCGAAAGTCTGGAAGGCGTCCGACGGGGGACGCTTCTCGATCACGAACGCCTCCGTCGTCAGTGTCTGGCCAGGCACCAGGATTCGGCCTACTTGGCCTCGCGAAGCCTTGCCGCGTCGGCCGCCGGCCATGGCGGCACGACCGCGCCCCCGGAGATGACCATCTTCATGCCGTCTCCGACCGACATGTCCAGCTCGACGGCGTCGCGCCTCGGGACGATCAGGAGGAACCCGCTGGTCGGGTTCGGCGTGGTCGGCACGAAGACGGTCCAGACCTCCTGGGCGGTCTTGGTCTGGGCCTCCCCCTGCACGGCGCTCGTCAGGAACCCGATCGTCCAGCACCCCTTCCTCGGGAATTCCACGAGGACGACCTTGTTGAAGAGGTGGCGGCTCTGGGAGCTGAACGTGTTCACGATCTGGCGCACAGTCTTGTAGACGGCGCTGACCCCGGGGATGCTCTGGACAAAGCGGTCGCCCATGCTGAAGAAGTACTTCCCGAAGACGTAGCGCGACGCGTAGCCGAGGAGAGTCACTAGGGTCACGACGATCAGCGTGGCGAAGATGTCCCATACGGTCCCGATGCCCGGCTTCTCGCGCAGCCAGCCGGGGACGAAGCCGAAGAAGAGCCCCTTGAACGTTTCGCCTATGAAGTCGATGATCTTGCCGAACACGAATATGGTGAACCCCAGCGGGGCCACCAGGATCACGCCCGAGAAGAACGCGTTTCGCAGCGTGACGTAGTGGGAGTCGGCCTGGGAGTCGACCTGTGGGGAGTCAGCCATGGCGTGGGCAAAAGGTCCCCGTATTCGAACCGGTGAGGGCCGCCTACGCCAGCTTGAAGCGGGGCACGGCCCCGTGGCGCGCCAGGATCCGCATCGCCCGGGCCTCCGCCCTGCGCATCGCTCGCCTGGTGGCCGGGTCGCGGTCGTCGTAGCCCGCGAGGTGGAGCCATCCGTGGACCAGGTAGAGGGTGATCTCCTCCGACAGGCGCGCGCCGGCCTTGGCCGCGCGCCGGGCCGCGGCATCCGCCGAGAGGCAGACCTCGCCCGCGACGTCGTTCGCCCGGTCCCCCGAGAAGGTGATCACGTCGGTGGCCGACGGGTCCCCCATGTAGCGGGCGTGGAGCCGGGCCAGCGCAGGGTCGGCGAGGAGCGCCACCGAGAGCGCTCCGGGGGGGCATCCGCCCCGGAACGCGCCGGCGTGGGAGTCGAGCAGGTCCACGGCCGCCGCGATCGCCCTTCGGTCGATTCGAAGCCGGGGATGGCGGTTGGCGACGTCGGTGGTGCGCCCTTCGCCCTTCATCATTTGACGGCGAGGAAACCCGGCCCTTCAGGGCCGGGGGGAATCGCCGCTCCCTTGTTCTTGGTTGCCTTGCGACAAGTCATAATAAACGGTTTAATATCGTGAAAGTGAGGCACACCTTCAGGTTCTACCCGAGTCCGCCCCAAATGCGCGCTCTCGGCAGGACCTTCGGAAGTGCCCGCTACGTGTACAATCGGGCGCTTCGTCCTAGGAAGGACAGTTACGCCAGGGACAAGGCCAAGGTTAGTTACGGCCAGACGAGCGCCGCGCTCACAAGGTGGAAGCAGGAGCCCGGTTGCAAGTGGCTCAGGGAACCCTCCTGCGTCCCCCTCCAGCAGGGCCTCCGGCACCTGCAGACGGCCTGCCGCAACTTCTTCCTGAAGCGGGCGGCCCATCCCCGCTTCAAGTCGAAGCACGGGGAGCAGGGCGCGGAGTTCACCCGCTCCGCCTTCAGGTGGGACGGGAAGCAACCGAACCACACTCTCGCCAAGGCCGGGCGCTACTTCGCGAGCCTCTGCCTGGATGAAGCCGTGGAGGCGCTTCCCGGGACCGGGGCGAGCGTGGGGATAGATCTCGGCATCAACCGCCTGGCCACGCTCTCCAACGGGGAGCGCGTGGCCAACGCCCGGCACCTGGAGCACCGGCTTGGCAAACTTGCCCGGCTGCAGCGCATCCCGGCCCGCCGGCAAGAGGGCAGTGCCCGCTGGCACCGCCAGCGCCATGGGGTCGCCCGACTGCACGCCCGGATCGCCGACAGCCGCAGGGAGCACCTTGCCAAGCTGACGACGGGCCTTGTCAGGCGCTTCGACGTCATCTGCATCGGGGACCTCGACGTGCGGGGCATGATGGAGCGAAGGCGAATGGCCAGGAGCATGAGCGACGTCGGCTTCTCCAAGTTCAGGAGGATGCTGACCTACAAGTGCTCCCGGTACGGCAGGGGGCTCAGGCTCGCGGACCGCTTCTATCCGAGCAGCAGACTCTGCTCGGACTGCGGGCACGTGCTTGAGGACCTGCCGCTCTCCATGCGCACGTGGACCGGCCCAGCGTGCGCGGCCTGCCATGACCGGGACGAGAATGCGGCCAAGAACCTTCTGGCGGCGGGACGCGCCGTCACTGCATGCGGAGGGCGCGTAGGGCCCAGGGCGGCCAAGGTCGCCCTGAGCTGCGTCCGGTGAAGCGTGAACCGACCCGCTCTGCCATGATCTCTGCATTATGGTGCCCGGGAATCCCGGCCCTTCAGGGCCGGGAGGATGTCAAGCCTTCGCTTCGGATGGGGGCTCCCCCGCCTGCGCGTACGCCACCCTCGAATGGAGCATGTTCAGGAGCGTAAACGTGAAGCTGTTCTTGATCTTCGCCAGGTCCTCGAACGTGAGCGGGGCCTCGTCCAGCTGCTCGTCGGAGACGCGGTCCGAGATGAGCCTGTCTATCAGGGATGCAAGCTTCTCCGCCGTTATCGTCCTGGCTGAGCGGGTGACGGCCTCGACCCCGTCCGCAAGCGACACGACGGCGCTTTCCTTGAACTGCGGCCTTGGGCCGTCGTAGCGGAACGGCTCGTCGGGGACCGAGGGGGGCTCCACCCCGGGGAAGGGCGACTGGGACATGGCCAGCGCCCGCTCGTAGAAGAACTTCACGAGCGTCGTCCCGTGGTGCTGGCGGATCACGTCTATCACGGCCCGGGGCAGGCGGTGCCTCTGCGCCAGCTCGACGCCGTCGGCCACGTGCTGGCGGATGATGGCCGCCGAGGCGGCCGGGTCCTTCTCGTCGTGGGGATTGCCGCCGGCTCGCTGGTTCTCGGTGAAGAACCCGGGGTTGGCCACCTTGCCGATGTCGTGGAAGAGCGAGCACGCGCGCGCCAGGAGCGGGTTCGCCCCGATCGCGTTGCACGCGTTCTCCGAGAGCTGCGCGACGACGAGCGAGTGGTGGTAGGTCCCCGGGGCCTCCAGCTGCATCCGCCGCAGCAGCGGATGGTTGAAATCGGTGAGCTCTAACAGGGTGATGTCCGTGGTCCGCTTGAACAGCGCCTCGAGGACCGGCAGGAAACCGACGACGGCCACGCCCGTGAGCAGCCCCGTGACAAGCCCCGCGGCCATCTGCCATGCCAGGGTGTCGACCGGCGTCTGCTGCGCGACCCCGATAAGCGAAGCGAAGGCGGCCACCGTGAGGCCCCCCATCCCGGCGGCGGCCACTACCCGGCCCCGCCCGCGGGCGTCGCGGCACCCGAAGACCGCCACCATGGACGCGAGGAACGTGAGGACGAGCAGGTCGAGCCGGTTGCCGTAGATGACGCCGGTGAAGATCGAGATGAAGAGAGCCATGAAGATCGCGGAACCCGCGTCGATCAGTATGGCGACGATCAGGGGGGCGAGCGCCGTCGGGGCCAGGTAGGGCAGGGCGGACGCCAGCGTCGAGTCGCGAAGGAAGAGCTCGGCCCCTCCCACCGAGTAGACGGCGCGCACGAGGGCGAGGTTCAGGATGACCACGAGCGCCAGCAGCCCGAGGCGCACGTTGCTCTCCAGGGTCTCCGGATCCTCCAGGCGGATGTAAAGGATCGAGGCCAGCACCATCGCGAGCACGAGCAGCACCCTGCCGAAGAGCTCGAGCCCGTCGTCGAGCTCGGAACTGCCCCCCTCGATGGCGGCCATGCGGTACGCGGTCGCCATCTCGTACTGGTCGCCCGTCACCCGGTCGCCGGCGTCCACGATCGTCTTGCCGAGCGGGACCCTGACCCTCACGGGCTTGAGCTTGCTCAGGACCGCCGCCTCCCGGGTGGCCGCCGCCTCGCGGTCGAAGACGAGGTTCGCCTGGACGCCCCCGCGGAAGAGCCGGAAGAGCGCCTGCGCGGAGGGCTTGGACACGCCCTCCGCCGAGAGGCTCACCCTCAGGAAGGTCAGGGCGTCCTCCATCGACTGGACCGGGCGCGACGCCACGCCTCCCGACGGCCGCTCGATCGCGTAGATCACGACCGCGCCCGGCGCGCCGCCGGACGCCGCCGAGTCGCTGATGCCCACGCTGTAGATCTGCCTGAGCGCCGCGAAGCCGGTCTCGAAGAGCGCGGCGCGCGCCGCCGCGTCGCCGGCCGACAGGAGGGCGGCCAGGTCTTCCGAGCTCGTCTCGTAGGGTCCGCGCGCGTTGAACTCGTCGGCGATGGAGGAAAGGCCCGCGCGCCGGTCGAAGAACAGGGTCGACAGCCCCGGGCGGGCCTCCTCGAACGCGGCGAGCTTTGCGAGGAGGAGCCGCGCCGACTCCTCGAACCTCTGGAGAGGCGCCATGTCGAGCTTGTAGATCGGGGGCAGGCCGCTCAGCCGCTGCTCCTGCTCGGCCCGGGTCCTCTCGGTGCTCACATACGTGAAGGGCGCCCCCGCGACGATCTTGACTGGGGAGACCTGGTTCGGGAGCACGGGAAGGTCCAGGACCCTCATCCGCGCGGAGCTGATGATGACGATCGCGGCCACCGTCACGATGAAGATCAGCCCCGAGACCAGCCTGTTCTGGTCCAGGAAATCCCGGAAACCCGAGCCAGCCTGGTTCGCGTCGCCCTTGCGCGCGCCGGGCCCGCCCACCAGGAGCCTGAGCTGCTTGCGCACCGACATGCTAGCGGCCTCCGTCCGAGCCGGCGCCGGGCGCCGGATTCCTGTGGCGCTCGTACGCCTCGATGATCCGCTGGACGAGCGGGTGGCGCACCACGTCGGCCCCGGTGAAGTTGTGGAACACGATCCCGGGGACGTCCTTGAGGATGCCGCGGACCTCGAGAAGCCCGGACTGCTTGGAGCGCGGCAGGTCTATCTGGGTGATGTCGCCCGTCACGACCATCCGCGAATCCTCGCCGAGGCGCGTCAGGAACATCATCATCTGCTCGTGCGTCGTGTTCTGCGCCTCGTCCAGGATCACGAATGCGTGCGAGAGCGTGCGGCCCCGCATGTAGGCGAGGGGGGCGATCTCGATGATGCCCTTCTCCGTCAGCTTAACAACCTCCTCGGGGTCGAGCATGTCGTGGAGCGCGTCGTAGAGGGGCCTCAGGTACGGGAGGATCTTCTCGCGCAGGTCGCCCGGAAGGAACCCGAGGGCCTCGCCCGCCTCGACCGCCGGCCGCGTCAGGATGATCCGGTTCACCTCGTGGTTGAGGAGCGCCGACACGGCCGCAGCGACCGCGAGGTACGTCTTGCCCGTGCCGGCGGGGCCGATCCCGATCACGATCGGCTTCTTGAGGACCGACTGCAGGTACTCCCTCTGCCCTATGGTCTTGGGGACCACGCTCTTGCGGTTGGTGGCCAGCACGAGGGGCTCGTCCAGGAAGGCCTGCCATTGGCCCGCCTCGCCCTTCGCGAACGAGTCCACAAGCCTGGCGAAGTCGGGGGTCCGGATCGTCATCCCCTGGCTGCGCGCCGCGTTCAGGAAGGCGAAGAACTCCTCGGCAAGTGCCAGGGGCTCCTGCGGCGCCTCTATCTTCAGCCAGTCCTCGCGCGTCACGAGCTTCACCCCGAGGGCCCGCTCGGCGTGGGCCAGGTTCTCCTCCCTGCCTGCGTAGAGCTGGCTCAGATGCCTGGGACTCTGGAAATGAAGGGTCTTGGCGGGCACGGGCGTCTATCCTGCGATGGGCGCGATCCGCCCAACGGCGGCTACGAGCTTCTCCCAGGTGGCGTCGAGCGACTGGGGGAGGACCCGGGTCTGCGCCAGGACCGGCATGAAGTTTGTGTCGCCGTTCCAGCGCGGGACGATGTGCCCGTGAAGGTGGCTGATGCTCGAGCCCGCCGCCGACCCGAGGTTGAAGCCGATGTTGACCCCGTCGGGCCTGATGGCCTCGGAAAGGAGCCGCCTGGCGAAGGCGATCTCGTCCATCAGGTCCGCGCGCTCTGTGCCCGTGAGGTTCTCTAGCTCGGCCACCTCCCGGAAGGGCACGGCGAGCAGGTGGCCCGGGTTGTACGGGAAGCGGTTCAGCACCAGGTAGGAAAGGGCGGACCGGTGCACGATCAGGGCCGCCCGGTCGTCCCCCATCGCTGGCAAGTCGGTGAATGGTCGCTTCATCGTTGCCGGGTAGCGCGGCGCCTCAATGTAGTCCATGCGCCAGTAGGCGTGAAGCTGCTGCATCGTTTAGGGCCCACCATGCGATCAGATGGGGGGGGCAAAGTCAAAGACTTGCCTATGGGCCCGGGCGCTGTGTCACTTTGGGATCATGCCTGGCGCCAAACCCTCACGACGAGTCGCAATCACGGGACTGGGCGCTGTGACGCCCGTCGGCCTCACGGCGGATTCGACTTGGACGGCGTTGGCCGCTGGGCACAGCGGGATAGGGCCCATAACACGTTTTGACGCATCGGGATGCACCGCACGCATAGCCGGCGAGGTCAAGGGCTTCGATCCGACGGCGCCGATTGGGAAACCCATCTACCCAAGAGGGCCCAATGAGCAGGCGGTCACTGCGGCCCTTTCGCACAAGGATGTCCGCAAGTTGGGGCGCTTCACGCACTTGGGGCTGTGCGCCGGCCTCGAGGCCTACGTGGACTCGGGCCTCGATTCGTTCCGCGACTCCCTGGCGCCGGAGCGGATCGGCGTCAACCTCGGGGTCGGCCTAGGCGGTCTCCCCGAGATCGTGGCCATGCACGAGACCTGGCGCCACGGAGGCTTCCGCAAGATCTCGCCCTTTTTCATTCTCCAAACGGCGCCGAACATACTGTCAGGCCAGCTCGCGATCCTCCTCGACTGCCGCGGTCCGAACATGAGCACCGCTTCGGCGTGCGCCACAAGCGGCCACACGCTGGGCGAGTCCGCCCGCGCGATAAGGCGCGGCGACGCGGACGTCATGCTTGCGGGCGGCGCCGAGGCTGTGATCACCCCGGTTGCGGTGGGCGCGTTCGCGCAGATGAAGGCCCTCTCGACGCGCAATGACGCCCCCGAAAAGGCGTCGCGCCCCTATGACGCGGACCGGGACGGGTTCGTTGTCGGCGAGGGCGCCGTGGTGTTCGTGCTCGAGGAAATGGAGCGTGCGCGCCGGCGCGGGGCGCGCATACACGCCGAGATCCTGGGATACGGCGCGACGGCGGACGCATACCACCTCTCGTCCCTTGCCCCGGAGGCGGAGGGCTCGCGCCGGTCCATGCGGCTCGCGCTGGCCGATGCGGCAGTTGCCGCCGGAGATGTGGGCTACGTCTCCGCCCACGCGACGTCGACGCCCGCGGGCGACGGCGAGGAGGCGATCGCGATTGCGGCCGTATTTGCCGGCGCTGGCGGCCGCCTCCAAGTGAGCGCGATCAAGTCGATGACCGGACACCTGCTCGGTGCCGCCGGCGCCCTGGGCGCCCTCGCCGCCGTCCTCGCCATAGAGAGGGGCCTCGTCCCGCCGACCATCAACCTCGACCGCCTGGATCCCGCCTGCGCCGCGCTCGGCCTCGATTTCACGGCGAACGCGGCGGTTGCGAAGGGGGTCGACTTCGCGCTCGCGAACAGCTTCGGCTTCGGCGGGACCAACGCCTCGCTCGTCTTCGGCCGCGCCTGACGGGCGGGCGGGCCTAGGCGTCGGGGGGGGGGATGACCACCTTGGGCGGCGCCTGGAGGGCCGTAGGGTGCACGATGACCCGCGACGCCCTGTCCGGGGAGAGGTAGTCCTTTGCGAGGGATTCGATCTCCCCCTTGGTGATCGATTCGAAGTCGGCGTGGCGCGTCCGGGCCCAGTCAAGGACCTGCGGCATCTCCTGCGCCTTGCCGAGCACGGTCATCCAGTACCGGTTGGTGCGCTCGGTCTCGAGCACGGAGGTCAGCAGGGGGTTCTTAACCTTGTCGAGTTCGTCCTGGGTCGCCCCGTTCGCGCCGAGGTCGCCCGCGACGGAGATTATGAGGTCCTGGATCTTCTTCGCCTTTGGCGGATCGACCTCGGTGATCGCCACCATGTAGCCATAGCCGGGGAAGGTGTCGCTCGCGGAACTCGCGACCGAGGGGCTGATCGCCTCGCCCAGCTGGTCGCGCGCCTTCGCCCGCACGCGCTCGGACAGCAGGTTCGCCAGGACCACCAGCCTCTTGGCCCTGCGGGCGTCCATCCCGTCGGCGGTCGGCCAATACACGGCGACGAGGCTCTTCGGGGCGTCTGTGGCGACCGAGAAATCCCTCGAGAAAGGTTGGCTCGGGAACGACGCCTTCCGAAGGTCGTCAAGCGGCGGCCTCGGGTCGCGCTTGGGGAGGGCGCCGATGGTCCTTGCCGCGGCCTCGATCGCGGCGTCGATGTCGAAATCCCCGGCGACCGAGACCTCGAGGGAGCCGTGCGCAAGCTGGGGGCCGAGCCATGCCTTCTCCTCGTCGAGGGTCCGCGCCAACATCACGTCCTTCGGCGGGAGCCCGAAACGCGGGTCGCCGCCGAAAAGGAGGCGGGGCACCTGCAGCGCGAGCGGGCCGCGCACCGACTGCTCGAACCTCGCGTACTCTGACTCGATCCGCGCGCGGGCGTCGCGCTGGGCCTCGGGCCGGTACCCCGGGTCGGTTATCGAGGCCGCGAGCAGCTGGAACTCGAGGGCGATGTTGGCCCGGTCCGTCTGCCCTGAGAGGACGAACGCGTCCAGCGTCGACGCGAACCTGACGTCGACATTCCTGCCGGCCAGGATGCGCTTGAGGTCAACGGCGCCGTGCCGGCCCAGTCCGCCCGCCGTGAAGGTGAGGCCCGAGAACGCGGATAGGCCGGGTTGCGTGGCCGCGGGCTCGGTCAACTGCCCCGTGCCCAGCCGGGCGGCGACGTAGACTGTGTTGTCCTCGAAGTCGGTCTTCTTGAGGTTGAGCCGGACGCCGTTCGCGAATGCGACCTCGGTGAGGTCGAGGTCGTCGACGTGCTTCCGCGACGCGACGGTGCCCGCCGGGCCGAAATCGGAGTAGGCCCAGGCGAGGCCGACGTCCAGGCCGGGGGGCGTCACCGTGACGCCGAGCGACTTCGAGTAGGCGAATGCGACCGCGGAGTTGCCGTCGCCCTCAATCTTCGCGTTTCCCGCGACGAAGACGTACCTGCCTGGCGACGTCCACGCAGACTGGAGGGCCATCACGCAGTCCCTGACCGTCAACTTCGCCAGCTCGGGGCCGAGGAGCGCAAGGTCGTCGGCGGGGCTCGTGAACACCCGCCGAAGGACGAGGCTGTCGGCGATCTGACCGGCGACGTCCTCGGACCTGCGGGTCGGCGCCGCCATTGCCGCCTTCTCCAGTTCGCCGCGCACGGAGCCGATGGCCTCCGCGAACTCCTCCGGCCGGAAGCCGAATCCCAGCGCGCGGCGGAGCTCCTGGTCGACCGCGCCGAGCGCCGCCGTCCATTGGTCCGCCTTGCAGACCGCCTCGATCGCGGCCTCGCGGTAGAGGTTGAAGGACTCCCTCACATCGGCGCTGGCGCTGGTGAAGGGGGCGTTTGCCCTCTTCGAAAGGCC
>Ga0074045_10000051_pt1 | contig 94375 bp, 84 predicted proteins | sample BogForMeECP23OM2_FD_94442 | JGI IMG/M metagenome (GOLD analysis project Ga0074045, IMG submission 94442) | Bog forest soil microbial communities from Calvert Island, British Columbia, Canada - Bog Forest MetaG ECP23OM2 | ecosystem: Environmental > Terrestrial > Soil > Wetlands ... | reverse complement strand
CGGGACGCAGGAAATAGCTGTGCGCGGGTTCGCGGTGCGTTCGATTCCATCCACAAGAATTCTGAAATCGCATGAAGTTTCTCGCTGGTGTGAGTTTGTGTCGGGCGCGTCGCCTTGACACGCCGCCAAATGCGGCCTAAACTATGTAGTTTTTAGGTGGACCTTTGGGCCCATCTGGGTGAGGGCGAACATGGATAAGAAGCGTTTGGAGTACTACAAGAAGAAATTACTGACGCGAAGGGATGAGTTGGTGAAGACCATCACGCGTACGGAAGAGGAAGGGCGGCAGGCGGACGACGATCCCACGGTCGACCTGGCGGACAAGGCGGCGAATTCCTACACCAAGGAATTCCTATTCGGGCAAACAAGTTCAGACCGCAATATGCTGAATCAGATCGACGAAGCGCTGAAGCGGATTCGCAATAACGCATTCGGTCAATGCGCCAGCTGCCAGGAAGAAATGCAGCAGAAGCGCTTGGATGCGGTACCGTGGGCCAAGCATTGCATCTCCTGCCAGGAAAAGATGGAACAGGGGCAATTATAGGAACCCGCCGGGATTCTATTATCAATTGAGTACTTAATAGATATAGAATCACAGCAGGCGAGCGGAGGCTTGCCTGCCGATGGCAATGCGTCAGCCAGCGTTATTTTTCCGAGTGATTGCCGGATCTGCGAATCGCTGCTGACGACGGCCAGCCGGCTACCCATTTGCGACGCTGTTGATGCGGACGCGCCAGCGTCCCGAGAAACATTTGCTGGATTACCGACAGCGATGGGAATCAGTACGTGGCGCTTTTGCGCTGAAGCAAGGCGGGTAAGTTGACAATTCCTGCGTCTTGTTGCTAGATGATGTAATGACGACGGGTAAGACGCTAGACGCGTGTTCATGCGCGCTAGCCGATGCGGGCGCAAGCTCGGTGATTGTTCTTACCGTAGCCCGAGCCGTCCGACCCGCAAGCCCCGCCGGCTGTTAGAGTTACCGGAAGGGGGCGCGATGAGCGCCAGAAGGCCAGAGGCGGTCGACTACCGGGGGCGAGTTTCTCCCGAGGCAGGCGGCGCGCTTGTGCCCAATGCTTCGGGGAACGTCGGCGGTCGTCATCTGCCTGTTATGCTTCCCCGGCGTGCTTCCCTGATGCAAGAGCCAGTGCTGGTTCTGAACGCGACGTACGAACCCATTAACGTAACCGCAGTGCGGCGAGCCATGGTGCTTCTGCTGAAGGGTGTGGCGCAGGCGGAAGAGATGCACAGTTCCGAAGTGCATTCGGTGGCGCACTCCCACAAGGTGCCTTCCGTAATTCGTTTGCTGGCGTATCGCCACATTCCGCAGCAGAGCCGCGCGCTGTCGCGAAAGAATATCTTGTTGCGCGACCGGAATACCTGCCAGTTTTGTGGCAAAGTGTTCCCCAGTTCGGAATTGACGCTGGACCACGTGATGCCGCGGTCGCGGGGCGGCCGCTCGTCTTGGGAGAATCTGGTAGCGTGCTGCTATCGCTGCAATAACAACAAGGGCGATCGCACTCCGGAAGAAGCAGGCCTGCGGTTGGCGCGCAAGCCGAGGCCGTTTACGTTGCACACCTCGCGGCAGTTGATGCGCTTGATCGGGCATCGCGATGAGCGGTGGCGTAAGTATCTGTTTTATTAAAACTTACGGAAAAATCTGCGTTTTTTCACATAAAAAGTGAAATATTTCGAGGAAACGGGAAACCTTTTTGGCTGCCGTGCATCTATATAATCAATACCACTTCGAGGACACACCCCGGGAGGCAGCTAGGGTCCAAACCCTAGCTGCTTCTCTCCTTTTAGGGCAGCATTTTTCGCCGTGCAGCGCGGCCTAGGCGCGGAAGTTACTTATCGTAACCTGGAGAAAGGCTGGCGCGCGCGGAAGCTTCATCGGGGAAATCCGGAAAAACCTGGTGGAGATGGGTGATCTTGAGAATTTCCTCGATTTTTGGCGCGAGCCCGACGACCCTCATCGCTCCGCCTTTTTTCACCACCGCCATATAATTGCGCACCAATTCGCCTACGCCAGAACTGTCGAGATAATCCAGACCAGTTAAATTCAATACGATGTTTTTGTGGCCCTGATTCAAAATGGCGTGGACAGCGTCGCGAAAAGCTGTGGACTCAAAGGACGTAAGCCGTCCATTGACTTCGAGGAAAGAAACGTTTTCCGAATGCCGGATGGTCATCGAGAAATTCAAGGGCCCACCTGAGAACTGCTGCCTGATTTTACAGTGAAAGACGGGAAACACAAAAGCACGATCGTGGGCGGGCGTGGGCGGGCGTGCGACGACTGTCCAGCTTCGGCCATCTGACTCTTGAGTGCGCGCGGCGCGGTTACTTGGTGTAGTGGTCGGCCCCGAGGAAATGCAGCGATACGTAAGGCTCATCGCCGATCACCCAGCTGTCGTGAGGGACGGGGGGAATATAAAACAAATCTCCGGGAGTCAATTCGGTTTGCGTTCCGTCGGCGAAGGCGGCCATGGCACGCCCGGAAACGACCATTCCCACATGTTCGACATCGCATAGGGGCTTTCCAGCGATGGGAGCGACGTGCTGAGACCATTTCCATCCGGGTTGGTAACTTGCGCGGCCGATGGTCAACCCACCGACTTGGACAATCTCGAATTTGCCTTTGTCAAAGATGCGAGCCTCGTCGGGCTTTTCAAAACGCTTGACTATGAGTCCGGTCATGGGTGCTGTTCCCTTCCGTTTCTAGAACGTATCGCCATTGGGCGAAAGACCATCCGCGACCTCAGTATGCATGAGGAGGATGTACTGGGCGCCGCGGCCGCGCTTCCCGAACAAGGACCTCGTTTCCCAATTTGGCTGGTCTAACGAACACTCGCGGCACGTTCGGCAGCCAGCGGGTGTGGGCGACGGAATGAGCGCGATTTCTGGTATATCTTTTGCGGGCTGGCCGTCGCTTCGGCGACGCAGGAGAGCCCCGCAACATGAAAATGAAGGCCCGAAAAGCGCGACCCAAAAGTGTCGACGAGTACATCGACGTGGCCCCTGAGGCGGCTCAGAAAAAACTGCGCGAGATGCGCGCGTGCATTCGCAAAGCGGCGCCGGGAGCCAAAGAAGGACTGAAGTGGGGACTGCCCGCGTTTTCGTACAAGCGCGTTCTGGTGGTGTTCGCGGCACACAAAGGGCACATCGGCTTCTATCCCACGCCGTCAGCGGTGAAAGCGTTCGCGAAGGATCTTTCGAAATTTGCCACGGCCAGTTCATCGATCCATTTCCCGCTGGAGAAGCCGCTGCCGCTGATTCGCAAGATCACGGCGTACCGGGTGCGAGAGAGCGTGGAAGAAGACGGGAAGTGGAGAACGCGAGCGGACAAATGCCGCGAATCAGTGATTGTCGGCCTGGGGCGGCGTGCCGTAGCGGGCATTGAAGGTACGGAGAGCATCGTGGAGACGCAGGAAAATGCGCTCACGACCGAATGTTTCGGTAATGTGATGGCGGTCGAGATCGGCTTGCAGCTCAGGATGAGCGCGGGCAAAAAGCAGGTCGATCCCCTGTCGTTCGAGATCGAGATAAAGGTCGCGCAGCACGCGAGCAGCGGTGTAGTCCACGTGAACGATGGCCTCGGCGTCGATGATGATCCAGTGAAGAGGCGACTCTCCGGGAGCGGCGAGGCGGATCACTTCCTCAGCAAGAAGACCGGCGTTGGCGTAGAAGAGAGCCGCGTCAAAGCGATAGATGATCAAACCGGGCTCGGTACGGGCACCGGGCAAAGGGGGAATGGTCTTCCAGATCTTGTTTTCGTCGCGGACGAGTACTCCAGTGTGCGGGCGATAGCTGTGGCCGACGACGCGGAGAAGAGAAACGATCATCGCGGACACGATTCCCTGCTCCACGCCGACAATGACAACCACGGCGGCAGTCATGACGGCAAGATAATACTCGCCGGGACTTTCACGGTGGATATCGCGGAGACCACGCAGGTCGATGAGGCGAACGGCGATAACAAACACGATGGCGGCCAATACGCAGCGGGGAAGATACTGCAGCGGACGCGTGAGAAAAAGAAGAACCAAAGCGACCACCACGGCGGTCGAGACCTGCGCCAATTGGCTGCGGCCGCCGGAACCCTCGACCATGGCGGTTTGCGTGGGACTGCCGTTGACGACGAAAGTGCCGCTGAGTCCGGCGGCAAGATTGGCGGCGGAAAGGCCGAGCAGGTCGGAGTTTTCGTCGAGGCGCTGGTGATGGCGAATAGCATAGATGCGGGCAGTGGCAGCGCTCTGAGCAACGATCATCACGAGGCAAGAGCCAGCGACGGGAAGCAGCGCCTCAACGTCTGGCCAGCCGATAGCGGGCCAACCCAAATGTGGAAGTCCTCCAACGACAGGTCCGATCGTTTCGATGCCGCGTCTGGCGAAGTCAAACGCAGAGCTGGCGGCGATGGCGCCCACAACGGCAATCAGCGGCCCGGGGATGCGCGGGGTTAGCCACTGCAGGCCAAAGATAACGAGGAGAACCGCGGCAGAGAGAAGCACGGTAGACAGATGCGCCTGAGAGACGCCGCGAAGCACTTCGGCTAATTGCAGAACAGAACGCCGCGAGCGAGTTTCGATGCCGAGCATTCCACCCAGCACGGCGATGCCCACCTGAAAGCCGACGCCAGTGAGAAATCCGACCAGAACGGTGCGCGACAGGAAATCGGCAAGAAAGCCGAGCTTCAGCAGCCGAGCGATTAGCAGGAACGCCGCGGTGAGAATAGCGACGGTGGAGGCCAGGGCGACATACCGGGGGGTACCAATTGCGGCCATGGGAGCAATACCGCTGGCAAGAATGGCGGCAGTGGCCGAATCCGCAGCGACGACCAGGTAGCGAGAACAACCAAAAACAGCGAAGGCGAGAAGGGGCAACAGGAGGGTGTAGAAACCGGTGACAATCGGGGTGCCGGCGATCTTGGTATAGCCCAACGCCTGGGGAATATTCATGGCGGCAAGCTGGATGCCAGCCAGTGCGTCTTTGATGGCGCCCGCGCGAGTGACGGGCCGTATGGCTTGGAAGAGGACGGGATGTTTAGGGGACGCGGGATCTGTGCTCATTGCAAACCTGAAGTACTCAGCGCGTAAGAAAGGGATGGCGCAAGAGAATCGAGTGCAATGATTGGGGCGAGCAAGTTGAGTGGCAAATGGATGATCGGCAAAGAAAGATCCAACCGTTGCGGAAATTATCACACCCTTCGCGAGGTTGGAAACAAGAATCCGCCAGAGACGAGGTTATGAGTTTAGGGCAGAACCGGGTCAGGCGGGGCTGCGGAAAGAGAGGCCGCGCTGCTCATTGAACTGCGAGGTAGCGTCGAGGTCGAGGGTAGTGAGTGGAATGACTCGGCGCAGGCCGTCTTGGGTGATGTACTGCAGGCTGCCATTGTTCCAGGAATAGGCCACGGCGAAGAAAACGCTGCCGTCGCGGCGGACAAAAATGTATTCAGGCGAGGGCGCAAGGGGAGCGGTGGCGCGGCGCGGAGCATAAGCGGGCGGCGCGGAATAGTCCGGCTGCGGCGCGGCTTGGGCTTGCTCCGGCTCGGCCTCCGGCTCGGCAGGCTGTTCGGGCGCGGGATAGGGTTCGCCGTAGTACTCAAAGGGAACATAGATGCCGCCACCAATGAAGGGCACGACGCCTCCACCGTGGAAGTGGTGAAATGCACCAGGGTGAACCGCCGCGAAATGGGCGTAGTCGAAACCAAGGCCGGGAACCGGATAGCCGCCATCATTGAAACCAGCGTTGTAGTAGCCGTTGTTCGGGAAAGGCGTGTTGACATAGCTCGGCTGGGAAGGGGATGGGTAATTGCGAGATGGCTGTTGAGGCGAGACCGGCTTCACCGGATGATGCGGCAGTGTAGGATGCGCGATGGCGGAAGGACCGAGATGCGCCGGAGCATGCGCCCCCGCGGTGAAGTGAGCGGCACTGGCGTGCATGACAGGAGCAGCGGCGACCGGCGCGGCCATAACATGAGGAGCAACCGCGACAGACATAGGTGCGGCGGCGCCGCGCTGGGCGTTTGCATAAAACGGTACAAGTGCGGAAGAAAATAAGACCACGGCGACGATCTGGCGGAGACGTTGCAGCATAGGCTCCCTGACTCAGGGCTCCTTGTGTATCTACATAGTATTAGACGCAGAACGCGGGTGCAACGTTTCTCGTGAGGCGTGCATGTTCGACCAGGATGCGCCTCATCAATTGAGCAGAAACGGCAAGAAAATGGGCGCGATTCTGCCACTGCATGCCCCTGTAATCCACCAGGCGCATGTAGGCCTCATCAACCAAGGCCGTCGTTTGAAGGCTGTGGCCGGGCCGCTCGCGTCTGATGTAGCGCTTGGCAAGGCCGTGGAGTTCGTCATAGACGATGGGGGTCAACTTGTCGAGCGCGGCGCGGTCTCCGCCGCTCCAGGCACGGAGCAAGCCGCTTACCTCACCGCAAGGTGGCGTTTTAGCCTCGTCATCGCGCGGTTGTATTGGATTGCCCATTCCCCCGCCGCGGGAATCATAGCCGCGTAAGGCGATCCCTGCAAGAAATGTAATCCGCCGTGATAGTTCCGTCGCGCCGATTGCGGCTATCTAGATAGGAGGGACGGAAGTCTCGCGAAACACCAGGCCTTTGCAGATTTTGAAGATCGGACGTTAGAAGTCCGCAAACCAGGCCTGCCTGATTCGACTTCGGGACCCGAAGACTCTGACTTACAAGGAGATCTGCAAATGAAGTCACTGTAATTTATCAAAATAATGACCCTGGGGATCGCCGTAACTCTGGGTGCGATCGTCGTGGCTGGAACGTCAGACAGTTCGCCGCGAGTGCAACCACAGGATGTCCGGGACAACGACGAGGAGTCACTCATCAAGCGGGGTTTCGAGATCTCGCCCGTTCCCCTGAATCTGACAGGAAAAGATGCAAAGTTAGTGGGACTCGGCAGCGATATCGTCAACGCGGTGTCTGACTGCAATAGTTGCCACAACGGCGGCGGCCCTCCAAACTTCAATTACGCAGCGGGTGGAATCCCTACTTTGGCCAGCTAAGCCGGTGGTCGATCCGACTGTGTACATGAGTGGTGGCCAGAACTTCGGCCCAGTCGGAACTCCCACCGGACCTTCCGGATACGCAGGTCCAAACATCATCAGCCGCAACTTGACGCCGGACAAGACGGAGCGGGCGGAGGGCGGTCACACGCTCTGGGAATTTAAACAGATCATAAGGGCGGGCGTCGATTTCGATCATCTCCATCCAACCTGCACGACGCTAACGCCCACACCGCAGCCGCCAAAGTGCATTCCTACTTCACCCGACAATGCCGTCGACGGTAGCCGCCTGCAAATCATGCCATGGCCCACATTCCAGAACATGACCTACCATGATGCCATCTACGAATACCTGAGCGCCATACCTTGCATCGAAAGCCCTGAAGACCGGAGTGACCCGCTGCACAACGACTGCGGCACGGGAAAGCTGGGCCACGACAGCGCTTCACCCGCGCAGCGTAAGTCGACGCCAAAGTAGTCACAATCGTCGTCTCGACATTACAACCACATATTTCCGGCCCCGAAAGGTCGTGGAACATTGACGGTGATAGAGAGGGGGGGCAAGACCCCGCCCTCTCCTTTTTCCCTTTCGGCGGGCGCGGGGGCGGGTGTGCTTTCTTGTTGGATAGTGGATGTGCTATAACCGAAAGGCTGTGAAAGCTACCTGGAAGCAGGAATTGACTCCGGCGGAGTGTGGTGTGACGAACGCAGGATCTGCCGGGACGGACGCTCAGGCGGAAGACACATCCGCGCGAGGGCGAGGAGATGCCTCCCGTTTCTGCCCGGTCTGCTCGCAGCGTCTGGAATCCCGGCGTTGCAAGCTGGTTTGCAACGTTTGTGGGTACTACATGTCGTGCGCGGACTACTACTGATCGCAGGGAAGTAGAAGTCCGAGAAAAGACTGCTTTGCGAAAGTGCAGCAAAGCGGATATGCTTTGCGGTTCCGGCCCGGGTTGCCGCCGGATCTGCGTTCCTATGAGGAGGAAAGTACCGTGGCATTGAAGATGACATCAAGAGAAGTGGACGGCGTAACCGTGGTCGCGCTGGACGGGCGAATCGTGCTGGGCGAAGAGAGCAACGCGCTCAGGGAAAAGATCAAGAGCATGGTGGCGGAAGGAAAGAAGAAGATTGTGCTGAACATGGACGGAGTGACGTTCATCGACAGCGCGGGATTGGGCACGCTGGTGGCGGCGCATCATAGCGCCAAGGCGCAGGGAGCATCCTTGCGGCTATGCCATTTGGGGACGAAGTTCCAGGAAGTGCTGCAGATTACCAAGCTGATGACGATCTTCGACGTGTACAACACGGAAGCGGAAGCCGTCGCCAGTTTTTCGAAGCCGTAAGCAATCATCTGCGAGATTTGTCTTTTCTCAAGAAGGGCAGGGATTCCCTGCCCTTCTGTTTGCATTTGTATGGCGTGTTAGGTGAAAAAGAGCTTCCTCACTCCGTTCGGAATGACCTGTTGCAAAAGTGTGTCAGCACGCGGTCCCACGCAGGCGAAAAGAACCGGTCCAAAGACCGGCCACTAGAAAAGCGAACCCCGCCCGCCTCAGGCGGCCGCTACAAACACCAGAACGAAGCGAAGAAAAGGCGCGCCTCGTTCTAATTGTCAACACGGTACATGGTGATGCCACTTAGTAGCTTGGGGTAGAAGTCTGTGGATTTTTGGGGCATGACTTCGCCGGACGTGGCTACCTTCATGACCAGTTCCACATCTACGGGATTCAGCAGAAACGCAATTTGCGCGGCACCGCGATCGACAGCATCGATCGCCGAGGATGCTTCACGCTCGTAGGTGAGATTCGCTTCGGCGGTGACGGCGTGGGGAGTAATGCCCAGAACGGGCTCGAGAATTCCCTGGTGAAGAAGGACCACATCGAGTTGCCGCTGCAGGACAGAAAGTCCAGGAAGGATCTGGGCAATTTCCGCTTGCGGGCGGAGAGTGAGCACGTAAAAGGCGCGCGACGCGGGTACTGATTTTGGATAAACGCCGATGGCGCGTTGCTCTTTCGCGGCGGTAAGCCGCTCCAGGAACTTCGCCTGGGCTTGCTGACGCTGTGACTCGTCCGCGAACGGGAAAACCTCAGTGGCAAACCAAGGTTCGAGATAGCGGCGCACGTTGCTCCAGGAAAAATCGCGAAGGTTGGAGACCACGCGGTGCGTGGCAAGAATGGTGAGCCCTTCGCTGCGGGTATTGATGAACGTCATCATGGAGAATTCGTAAGGCGCGTCAGGATTAGGCTTACCGGCGCGCGCGCGGGCTTCATTGCGGTAATTCAGGGAAGTTTCGTAGCGATGATGTCCATCGGCGATCACCAGTTTCTGGTCCGCCATGGCTTTCTGGATGGAAGCAATGCGGCCGGGATCCGAGACGATCCACAGGCGATGAATGACGCCGTATTCGTCGGTAAGTTGCGTGACAGGCGATTGCGAGGACTGCACCTCATGCAAAATGGAATCGACCGTAAGCTGGGAATCGGAATAGAGGAAGAAGAGTTGGCCGGTGTGCGTGTGGGTGTGGCGCAGAAGCTCCAGGCGATCGGCCTTCGGACCGCTAAGGGTGTGCTCGTGGCGGAAAATCACGCCGGCGGAATAATCCTCGAGCTTGCCCGCTCCAATGAATCCACGGCGAGTGCGACGCTCGGAAGTTCCGGGGATGAGGAACTCCTGGGAATAGGCGTAGAACACGGGCTCGGGATCCTGCTTCACGACGGACTTGCTGATCCAATCCGTCAGGGCGGCGGCGGCGCGGGTGTAAACGTTGTCCTGCGGGGAATCGCTCGGCGAGGTGCGGCCTTTTTCCACGGCGATGAGGTTGTGCGGATCGGAGGCGTAGTATTTTTCCTGCTGAGCAGGAGAGATTTTGTCGTACGGCTGCGTAAGGACGCGCTCAAACAGGGCGATTTCTGGATTGTAGCGAAAGGCGCGAAATGGGCGAACCAAAGCCATGAGATCTCCAAGAAAGTTTTTTGCGGCACGGACAGCCTACTAGTTTACGTGAAGCGGGCGCGTTTTCGAAATTGCCGGGCTGGTCGAGACGACGGAGGGACGGAATATGACGACAACGATGACTTCGGAATTGGTGTCCGCGCCGGCATGTCTCGCGGGGGCAAAACGCCACTGGCGGGCGGCGGCAACGGTGAGAGCGCTGAATGATTGCGAGTCACGGAGGACTTCGACGGAATCGGGCTGGCCGCGGGAGTCAACCTGTTCGCGAAGGATCACGCTGCCCTCCGCCAGCTTCACCCGCGGGAAATCCGGTTCGGGGTCGACAAGAGGTTGCGGGCCCCGCTCCGAAGCGCCGGCTAGCTGTTCGACGTAGGCGTGGGGTTGTCGAGCGGATGCAGAGGCGAAGGAACCGGAGAATTGAAAGACGATGGAAATTCGTGTCGCAGGAAGTTTTTCGGCGGAGGGCGCGGGTTGAAACGTCCAGGTGTGGACCGCGGCGAGGACTTTTTCGAGGAACGGATTGTCGCCGCCGAGAATTCGCAGGTCTGAGAGCCTGCCAGCGCTGTCGACGGCCGCGTCGAGCACAACGTCGGCGCCGGAGAAAACGCAGGCGGGGTAGGAAGCGGCGACCAGAGAAAGCGGCACGGGTTGCGGAGATTGTTCGACGGTGGAGGGTTGCGGGCTGGCCGGCGCGGAAGAGTCTCCTTCCCAGACGATGTGGTTTTGCGCCAACAACGCAATGGCATAGTGAATGGGCACCACGGCTCCAACGACAGCCGATTGTTTTTGCGTGGCATCGGTCTGGATAAACGAGCTGCCGTGGAGCCAGCGTCCTTCGACCAGACCGACGACCTGTAGGGAATCCGTGGAGACGACCGGCGCGCCGCTGTCACCGAGAAGAACATCGTGATTGAAGAGGAAGATTTCGGTGTCGGGACGGCCTTTATCGAGCGGAGTGAAACGGTATTCGAGAAGTCGGCCTGCGGGGCGATCTTCGATCAGGGCATCAAACGTGTAGGGACTCTTGAGGCGCGAAGGGCGCAACGCATCGGCGAACACGTCGTGGTTCTGCGGCGGCCTGTCAATGGCAAGGTGCAGGAAATTTACACGGTATCTGCCGATAAAAGGATTCGGCGTGGCTCGCAGAACGGCCACGTCGTGGTCCTGATCGATGAGGACCACGGCAGCTTTCACCAACCGGGGCGGGGCCATCGGCAATTGCAAGAGAAGGTAGGGCTGCGAATCGCGGAGCTGGCTCAAGACGTGAGCCGCGGTGATGAGATAGCCGTCTTTGTTAATGAAGAATGCGTTGCCATAGAAGATGTAGTGGTAGCCGCGATCGGAAGGTGATTGGTCGACGGGGTAAACAACCGGGCAAACGGCTGCGGCGAGAGGGATGGCGGAGGCCGACGCATCCGACGCTGCCGGGGCTGATGGGGCGAAGGAGAGGACGAGTATCACGGCGACGGAAGCGAAGGGTGCTTTGCGGTGTGAGTTCATGGCACTAATTCCCGCCGACGGTCGTGCGCAAGTTCAACGGACGCCAATAGGAGATTGGCGCACCCAGGAAACTAGAATAACCCTTGGGGGTTGGGGCGCAATTGGACTTTGGGACAGTTTTGCGAGGTGTGTTAGGCTGAGCGCGCCGGGGAGTGGGTGGCAGCGCGTTGGTGCTGGGAGTCTGTGTAGCGACCAAGAAAGGATGCCTCAGCGGCTAAAGCCGGGTTGCAGGGCAAGCATATACGGCACCACTGAAGTCGTGCCCTCCCGGGTTACAGCTGTTTTCCCATAGACTCTAATGCCCATCGAGCCGGAGGAGAGGTTCGTGATCTTCAAGCAATTCTATCTGAATTGTCTGGCGCATGCCTCGTACCTGATTGGAGACGAGGAGACGGGGATTGGGGCAGTGGTGGATCCGCAGCGGGATGTCGACCGTTACGTCGAGTTTGCGGGCGACCATAAGCTGCGAATCGCGCACGTGATTTTAACGCACCTGCACGCCGATTTCATCGCGGGACATTTGGAGTTGCGCGATCGCGCAGGAGCGACGATTTATCTGGGAGCCAAGGCGCTGGCGGAATACAAATTCACCGCGCTGGATGATGGCAGCGTGGTGCAGTTCGGGCGGGTGCGATTGAAGGCCCTGGAAACTCCTGGGCACACGCCGGAATCGATTTCGATCGTGGTGTACGACCTGGAGCGCAGCAGCAGCGAGCCGCACGCGGTGTTGACGGGCGACACGTTGTTTGTGGGCGACGTGGGACGCCCGGATCTTCGCGTGGCGCTGGGCTGGTCTGCGGCGGATCTTGGCGGGCTGCTTTTCGATTCGCTGCAGACCAAGTTGCTGGCATTGCCGGACGCAAGCCTGGTGTATCCGGCGCATGGCGCAGGGTCACTATGCGGAAAAGCAATCAGCAAAGAAACGGTGTCAACCATGGGCGAGCAGCGGCGTGTGAATTACGCGCTACAGCCGATGAGCAAACAGGAATTCATCGAACTGGTGACCGCGGACCAGCCTGAGGCTCCTCCGTACTTCACGTATGACGCGGTGCTGAACAGCAAAGAGAGGCCCACGCTGGAAGAAGCGCTGGGGCGGCAGCTGAGGCCGCTCGAACTGGATCGCGTGCTCGAGCTTCAGGCTGGCAGCGCGCAGGTTCTGGACACGCGCGAGCCAGAGGAATTCGCCACGGCGCATCTTGCGGGGAGCATCAACATCGGGCTGAGCGGGCAATACGCGACCTGGGCAGGAACGGTACTGAATCGGGAGCAATCGATCGTGATCATCGCCAATTCCGGGCGCGAATCGGAGTCCGCGATCCGGCTGGGGCGCATCGGGTTCGATAACGTGGCAGGGTATCTGAACGACGGAATGCGGAGCCTGGAGTTGCGGCCGGATGTGACCGTTAAGACGGAACGCTTGAGCGCGGCACTCGCTGCGGAACTTTTGGCTTCGAGCGAACCGCCGTTTTTGGTCGATGTGCGAGCGCCGCGAGAGCGCGAACAGAAGCATATTGGTGGCAGCGTGAGCATGTCTTTGAATCAACTGGCGCAGCGAGCGGAGGAATTGCCGAAGAACCGGGAACTGCTGGTGTACTGCGCGGGAGGCTATCGCTCTTCGATCGCGGCGAGTCTGCTGCAGCAAAAGGGATTTGATCGGGTAAGCGAGATTGCCGGCGGAATGGCCGCATGGGATGCGGCGAAACTGCTGGTTCGCGTTGGCCAGGGCCTAGCGATAAGAGCGTAACCGGGCACGAAAAATAAGAGTAGACTCTACAGCACAGAGAAGGGTGCACGTCTGCCTCGGACTACCAAAAGAACATGCCGACGCCCCGGCAAGTTCCTCAAAGCTATGCGCACACGTCCACAGGGCGATTCCCTGCCCTCTCTGCACTATCGGGAGAACACGACGGGGGAAGAACATGAAAAAAAAATTGCTGTTGCTGATCATGGCCGTGGCTAGCCTGGCGATGTTGGCGGTGGCTGGGCCGAAACTGGAATTCACCTGGAAAAATTCCAACTATACCGGCGGGACCTTCAAGAAAATCCTGGTGTTAGCGTTGAATGGCAAGGCGGCCAATCGCGCTGAATTCGAAGATGAGTTGGTGGCGGCACTTAGCCGTCCCGGAGAACAGGCCCGGCCCAGTTATGAGTACATGCCGCGGCCCGACCTTACGCCGATCAATAAAGATGACTTGCGGGATTTGCTGAATGAACGGAAATTCGACGCCATCGTGGTGGCGCGGATAACCCAAAAGGACGAAAAAACTACGTACATTCCTGGGCAGGTATATACTCCGTTTCCTTACTATGGAACGTTTTATGGATATTACGGGACGCTGGCTCCGGCAATTTATTCGCCGGGATATGTGGAGAGCACCAAAGAAGCACGAGTGGAAGTGAATTTTTACTCCACGGCCAAGCCGGAAGGAGAACTGGTGTGGACGGGAACAACCAACAAGTTTGAGAGCGGCTCGCCGATGAAGGCAATCAAGGAACTGGTGAAGGTAGTGACGAAGGAGCTGGAGAAAGAGAACCTGATCGCGCCAGAATCCAAGTAGAATGAGCGGCGCGTGACCGTTTCGGAAACATCCAAAAAAAGGAGAACCGGTATGAAATTCGCGACAGCAGCAGCAAAAGCGCTGGGATTGATTGTGCTCGCGACTGCAGTTTACGTGAGCGCCGCCGATACGCCGGCAGTGACGGTGAAGGGCTACGTGCTGGATTCCGCTTGCGCGTTCACAAAAGGTCTGAGCAAACCCATCAGCAAGCAATGCGCGACGGCGTGCGCAAACGCGGGGTCAATGTTGGTAATCCTGGCGGATGACGGAACAATTTACTGGCCGATCGCGGACACGACGCCATCGAGCGGGCAGAACGCGAAGCTGCTACCGTTTGCGGGCGACAAAGTGGTAGCGAGCGGCAAGGTGTATGAGCGCGGCGGATCCAAAGCGTTAGTGATTGAGAAGATCGAAGCGCAGGCCGCGAAGAAGTAGAGTCCGCTGCCGTGTTTTCGTTGGCCCGGCTCGCTCGCGAAATTCAAAGTTGCCTTTTGACGAGTTGTCGGAGCGATTATGGCTCGCCGCGCGGTCCAATCCGAATCTGAGGTTTGCGAAGTTCTGCTGGAAACGTACGCCGCGAATGATTGCATGAACCAGCTTTTGCTGGAGCATCTTGATCCGAGAGCCTGGCGCGCCAGTCCGGTAGGAAACAACAAGCGGGAAGGAGAAACGCTGGCCGGAAGAGTTGCGCATCTGCACAACAACCGCCTGTCGTGGATCTAAAACTCAGCCCCCCCACCTGAAATGTCCTGCGCCGCTTGATCCTGCGCGCTGCACGATCAAGCAGGCACGCGCAGCCCACCGGCAGAGCGCGGCCCGCTGCCTGGAGATGCTCGAGGACGTTCTGTCGCGCCCGACTGGCCTGCCGGAGCAACGATGTTCAGCTACATGTTCGCGCACGAAGCGCATCATCATTGCGGGCAGGCGATCATGCTTGCGCATCAACTGGGTTACAAGCTGCCGGACAAGGCCGCGTATGGGATTTGGCAGTGGGAGAAGCTTTGGAAGCAGTGCGGTTTTAAGACTCGGCCGAGGTAAGAACCCAAGAAAGCAATCCTGAATAGGCAAATGGGGCTAGTGGGCGAGTGCCCCACGGTGCAGGTTCCTGTGAGACAGCATCTATTTGGCAACTTAATTGAAGCCGCGGCGTCTGAACAAATTACGGGCCAACGCGTATAGAGAGGCAGGAAGGCACGGTTGTATTGACGCGTTGATGGTTGGCAGCGAGCGGGGCCGGCAAGCTGAGGGTGGCTAAAGAGGGCGGAGAGAGACCTGGTAGCTGCGGAGGATTCGATGGAAAGGCTCGGACAGGATATCCGCTATGGGCTGAGGAATTTACACAAGACGCCGGGGTTTGCCATCGTCGCGGTGCTGACACTGGCGCTGGGGATTGGGGCGTCGACGGCCATCTTCAGTGTGATGGAAAACATCTTGATGGAACCATTTCCCTACCCGGATGCCCAGCGGTACTTCTCCATGCAAATCCACGACACGGAGCGAAATGAGCCGGGCGGGCGCGCCGGGTTCAGCGGGCCCGAGTATCTGGACTACGTGGAGCAGAATCACGTATTTGACCGTGCAATCGCCAATGACGGGGTGGACGTGTTGTACCGCTCTGGCGAGGGCACGGAGATGCTGCACGGAAGTTACGTAACGCCGGAAACGTTTGAGTTTCTGGGCATGCCGGCGCTGCTGGGTCGGGTAATGCAGCCGGCGGATTATGAGCCGGGAGCGACTCCTGTGTTCGTGCTGCGGTACAAGACGTGGGTGAAAGAGTTTGGCGCAGACCCAAAAATCCTGAATAAGACATTCGTGCTGAATGACACGCCCCGAATGCTGGTGGGAATCATGCCGCCACGGTTTGCGTGGGGGGACGCAGATCTATGGATTCCGGATAAGCCGAGCCGTACGGTTGTGAGCACAGCGTACGCCGGGGCGTTTCCGCGTTACTGGTTTTTTCTGGGGCACCTGAAGCCGGGAGTTTCGGTAAAACAAGCGGAAGCGGATTTGACGGTCCTGGCGAAGCGGCTGGCAACGGTGTACCCGAAGGACTACCCGAAACATTTTACCGTGCAGCTGCAATCGCTGACCGATCTGGTGGTGGGGCGATTCCGGACGACGCTGTACATCGTGCTGGCGGCGGTTGGTTTGCTGCTCTTGATTGGCTGCGGGAACGTGGCGAATCTACTGCTGGCCAGAGCCACAACGCGCGAGAAGGAGTTTGCCATTCGGTCCGCACTGGGAGCGGGCCGGTGGCGATTGGTGAGCCAGCTGCTGGTGGAGAGTCTGATCCTGGCTCTGGGCGGGGCGGTGATGGGGACACTGCTGGCGTGGGGCGGATTGAAATTCCTGGTGGCGCTGATGCCGCAAGAGATCATTCCAGCGGAAGCAGTCATCCGGCTGAATGTGCCGGTGCTGCTGTTCACGCTGGGCATAGCGATCCTGACGGCGATCCTGTTTGGGTTGGCGCCGGCGCTGAAAGTGGCGCGCAAGGATCTGAACGAGCCATTGCGCGACAGCGGGAAAGGACAGAGCGGCGGCTCGCGGCATGGCAGATTCCGTAATGCCGTGGTGGTACTGGAAGTGGCGCTGTCGCTGACGCTGTTGGTGGCGGCGGGACTCTTGATGCGCAGCTTCGTGGCGCTGCGCGAAGTGCATCTGGGACTGCATCCGGATCACGTGCTAGTGGCGAGGCTACCGCTGCCCGTGGAACGCTACAAGACCTCGGACCAGTTGGTGGGATTTTACCGGCCGCTGTTGCAACGACTGAAAGCGCTGCCGGGGGTTGTGGAGGTGACAGAGACAAGCACACTTCCGCCGTACGGCGGGATCGGCAGCGAGATTGAAATCGCCGGAAAGCCGCACCAGGAAAAATGGAATGGGATGTTCCAGCTGTGCAGCGAAGCGTATTTCTCAGTACTGAAGATCCAATTTCTGGATGGCAGGGCATTCACTGAAGCGGAAGTGAATGGTAAGCGGAAGCTCGCGGTGGTGAACCAGACGTTCGTGAAGAAGTACTTGCCGGGCGAAAATCCGATTGGCAGACAGGTACGCATCGCGCAACTGGCGGAGTTTGAAGACAAGATGGCGGATCCGACGTTCGAAATTATCGGAGTGGTTGCCGACGCCAAGAACCGCGGACTGCAGGATGCTCCCGAGCCGGAAATGTGGGTGCCGTACACGGTGACAGGTTCGGCATTTCGCGGGGTTCTGGTTCGCACGGCGCAAGAGCCGCTGACGTTATTGGAGGCGGTACGCCACGAAGTGTGGCTGACTGACCCCAACGTAGCGCTGACGCTCACGGGAACGCTGGAGGGTTACATCAGCCAGTATTCGTATGCGGGGCCGCGGTTTGGTTTCTTTCTGATGAGCATCTTCGGGTCGATCGGGCTGATCCTGGTGACGATTGGCGTTTACAGCGTGCTGGCGTACAGCACGGCGCGGCGAACACAGGAAATCGGGATTCGCATGGCACTGGGCGCGCAAGGTTCCGACGTGCTGGGCATGGTGATCCGCGTGGGACTTACACTGGTGGGAGTCGGTGTGGGACTGGGATTGCTTGCGAGCCTGGCGCTCGGGAAAGTGATCGCCACGCAGTTGTGGGGAGTTTCGGCTTACGATCCGTGGACGCTGACGTGCGTACCGCTTTTGCTGATTGTCACCGGGCTGGTGGCTTGCTGGGTGCCAGCGAGGCGCGCGGCGCGAGTGGATCCGTTGGTGGCGCTGCGCTACGAGTGAGGAGCTTGAGCATCTGCATTGGCCGTGACAGTTGAGATCCTGCGGCGCGCCAACTACGCGCACCTGGAGCATGACATCGCACCAGTGCGATTGATCATCGACTACATCTTGGTTCGGCAGAAATTCGTCTAGTTTGTTTCTTGCGTAGTGCTCGCGCGTTTGCGTGTTTCTGCCAGTAAGGCCTTGAATCGCTCTGTCCCGCGCAGTGATTTCAACTGATCTTCGCTAGCCATGTGGCCAGTATCGGTGTAGCCGGCGTCAATCGCGCGACCAAGGTCCTTGTCGAGCGCGTCACGCTGCAGCTTTTCCGCTTCCGGATAGCGGTCCTCCGAGAAAAGAGCAGCGGCAAGGTCGCCGACGGAGTTCAGCGTGTCGGGGTGTTGCGGGCCGAGAAAATGGCGTTGCAGCTCGATGGTCTGGCGCTCCATTTTTTCGGGCTCGGGATAACGTCCCGAGTAGCGCAAGGCATTGGCGAGACTTGTCGCGGTCTGCAGGGTTTCGGGATGTTTGGGACCGAGGAAGCGTCGCTGAATGTCCAAGGCGCGTTCCAGAAGGGATTGCGCGCAGGAGTCGAGGCCGAGGCCGAGGTAAACGTTGCCCATGGTGTACATAAGGCGAGCTTGCAGTTCGGGATGCTTCGCCAGGCCCATCTGAATGTCGTTGGAGGCTTTGTCGAGGATCTCGCGAGCGGTGACGCTGTTGCCGCGCGCTTCGCTGGGATCGGAAACCTTGAACATGCAAGTCATGGAATTACGATGCGATTGGCGCGATCGCGCTCGCGGGTGGTGCGGCGGAGTTGCAAGGTTTGAAGAACGGCGAAGGTGATGAGCAAAGCAAAAAGTCCGGCGGCGACCGTCACAGCAATGCGATGGCGGCGAACATATTTGCGCACACGGTAGGCGGTGCTGGCGGGACGCGCGACGATCGGCCTGCTTTGCAGATAACGCTCGAGGTCCGCTGCCAGTTCTGACGGAATGCCATAGCGCCGGGCTCGGTCCTTCTCCAACGCCTTGATGGTGATCCAATCGAGATCGCCGCGGAGAAGAGTGACAAGTTCGTGAGGCTCGGTGGAACGGAGGCGCGCGGTGTTGACCGCGACTTCGCGTTCGGTGGTTACACGCTGGCCGAATTGGATGCTGGGTAACGGAGGATCCTGCTCCCTGAGGCGGCGAAAAGTCTCGTACACGACTTCGTTGCGCCATTGCGTGGGATCGAAAGGGCAAAGCGCCGGTGAGAAGTTCGTACAGGATGACCGCGAGGGAATAAACGTCCGAGCGCGTGTCAACGTCAGGAATATCGGGGTCGGCCTGTTCGGGACTCATGTACGCGGGCGGGCCGACGAAATTTCCGGCGCGCGTGACCTTGGTGGCAAGCGAATCTCGTCCGCTGATGGCTTTGGCAATGCCGAAATCGATGATGCGGGGAACGGCTTTGCCATCGAGTTCGACGACCAGGATATTGGCGGGCTTGAGGTCGCGATGAATGCCCGCTTTCTGGTGGGCGTGCTGCACGCCTTCGCAGACTTTGCTGAAGAGTTCGATGCGTTCGCGAATGGAAAGGCGCTTCTGGTCGCAATACAGAGTGATGGGGATGCCCGGGGGTTCTCCATGACAAAGTAAGGTTGACCGTCGGGAGTGGTGCCGGCGTCGAAGACCTTGGCGATAGCGGGATGATTCATGCTCGCGAGCGCCTGGCGTTCGGATTCGAAGCGCTCGAGGAGAACGTTGTCCGAAACACCGGCGCGAATGAGCTTCAGCGCTACGAGACGGCGCAGGGGAGCAGTCTGTTCCGCGAGCCACAGCTGTCCCATGCCGCCTTCGCCGAGCTTCTGAACGAGTCGATAGGGACCGATGGATCTGGTTTCGGGCGTGGCACGATCATCCGGGGAACTGATTCCCGCAGGCCTGAGAGGAGCACCGGGAGTGTCGATGGTTGCATCCGCGTCATGGGCCGCCGGTGCGCCGCCCTCACTTTAGGAAGCGGGAGTTTTGGGATTTTCGTCCCTGGCGGGACCATCCGCTTCGTCCAAGCGCACCTCGACTAGAGAGAGAACCGGGCAGGTTGCAAGAGTCTACCATGACAAATGCGGCGTCGAAGAAAGATGCAACGGAGTTTGATGCAGCGAGGGAAAAGCGTCGAGCGTATTACAATGGTGGATATGAGCAACGGCAAAAATGGAAAAGTGCGGGCGATTCTTTTCGATCTTGATGGAACGCTGATCGATTCGAAGCTGGACCTCGTCAACTCGGTGAACGCGATGCTGCGTGCGACCGAGCGCGAAGAAATGCCTATTGAAACGGTGGCGGCGTACATCGGGCACGGAGCGCCGCGACTGATTGCCAGCGTGCTAGGGGCAGAGTCCAGTGAGAGTGCGCGAGCTGCCGCGCTGGGCATCTTTCTGGAGCACTACGAGAAGCACAGCCTGGATGCCACGCGAGCTTATCCTGGCGTGGAGGAGGCGCTCGTTTTGCTGAGGGGAAATCCGATGGCGGTACTGACAAACAAACCGACCGCGGCAAGTCTTCAGATATTGCAGGGGCTGGGATTGGCGAAATATTTTCAGGGAATTTATGGCGGCGACAGCTTCGAGAAGAAGAAGCCGGACCCGAGCGGGGCGCAATTCATACTGCGTGAACTGGGCGCTGCCGCGGAAGAATCGGCGATGGTCGGCGACTCCGACGTGGATGTGCAAACGGCGCGCAACGCGGGGATGCGAGCCATCGCGGTGAAGTACGGGTTTGGACGCTATGATCGCGAGGCGAATCCGGCGGACCAATATATTGATCGGCTGACGGAACTGGCGAAGCTGGCGAAAGAAAAGCAGTGGGGATGTGAATGACGCCGACCTTGCGTTAAGGGCTTCGGCTTTGTCAAACTCAGCGCGTGATTGTTGGATTGTTCCCTGAACTGAATGCTCCCGGCGGAATCCAGCGAGCCGGCAGGCATCTCGCTTTCGTCCTGAGCGAATATGCCGCTTCGCACGGAATGGAATATCGATTCCTAAGCTTGAACGACACGCAAGAATTGCATCGCATGCGCGTTGGGCAATGCCAATTCGTGTTCACCGGAGCGGCGCGGAGCAAGGCACGCTTCGCGACCACGGCGCTGCGAGCGGCACGAAGGCGACCGAAGCTGGTGCTGGCGGCGCATCCGAATCTGGCGCCCATTGTGCGGGGAATGCAGATAATTGCGCCGCGTATGAAAAGCATCGTGTGCGCGCATGGCATTGAAGTGTGGGAACCGCTATCGGCGCTGCGGCGAAGCTCGTTACGGCGCGCGACGCTGGTGCTGTCGCCGAGCCGCGCGACCGCGGATTCCCTTACTATTGTGCAAGGCGTGCCGCCCGAGCAAGTCCGCGTGCTTCCCTGGGGGCTCGATCCGGATTTTGAAACGAAAGTGGCGGGCGCTGCCGGCGCGAAGCTTCCGGATGGCTATCCTGCGGGGCGCGTGGTGTTGACCGTAGGACGCTGGCTGGCCACCGAGCGATACAAGGGAATGGATACGCTGATCATGGCGCTGCCGAGGCTGCTGTTGCGCTGGCCGGATTTACAGCTGGTGCTGGCGGGATCGGGCGATGACCGGGAATGGTTGGAGGCGATTGCGCGGGAAAGCGGCGTGCGGCGGCACGTGCATTTTCTGACTGATTTATCGTATGGGGAACTTGCGGCGTGCTACGCGGCGGCTGAGGTGTTCGCGCTGCCGAGCCGCGGCGAGGGATTTGGGTTTGTGTATCTGGAAGCGATGGCGCGAGGCAAACCAGTAATTGGCGGGGCCCACGGTGGGGCGCCGGAAGTGATTGCGGATGGAGAAACGGGCTATCTGGTACAGCATGGCGATCCCGTGCAGTTGGCGACTTCGATCGATGCGCTGCTGGCGAACCCGGATATAGCAAAGCAAATGGGGTCGCGGGGGCAAGAGCGGGTGGAAAGGGAGTTTCGCTTCAACGTATTCGCCAAATCCTTGCGGAAAATCCTGCGCGAATTATGCGGATCCTGAACGTAACGCAAAGCTACGCGCCATTTTTCGAATTCGGCGGGCCGCCTGTAAAGGTACGGGCGTTAGCGGAGGGACTGGCGCAAAAAGGACATGAAGTAACGGTACTGACCGCGGATTGGGGACTGAAAAAGCGGCTTCAGGAGTCACCGGGAGAAACGCCAGCGGAGGGCGGCCCGTTCGGGCGCAAGCGCGAAGTGAACGGCGTGAGAGCGATCTACCTGGCGAACTGGCTGCGCTATCGGACCACGACGTGGAATCCCGCGGTGGGGCGATACTTGCGCGCGCGGCTGCGAGATTTCGACGTGGTGCACATTTTCGGGCTGTATGATTTGCTGGGGTCGCGCGTCGCTAGCGAGTGCCGCAAGCAGAAAATTCCCTATATCGTCGAACCCATGGGGATGTACCGGCCGATCGTGCGCAGTTTGCTATTGAAGCGAATCTATCACCAGATCTTCGGGAGTAAGCTTATTGCCGGAGCTAGTGCCATCGTGGCGACGTCCGAACAGGAAGTGGCGGAACTGACGGCATGCGGCATTCCAAAAGAAAAGATCATTTTGCGGCGCAATGGAATTGAGTTTCCGCAGGAGTTTCCAGAGAGAGGAATGTTCCGGAAGTCGCTTGGCATCGCGCAGGACGCAAAGCTGCTTCTGTTTCTGGGGAGACTCTCGCAGAAAAAGAGCCCAGACCTGCTGCTGGATGCGTTTGCCAAGCTAGCTTCTGACGCTTCGCTGCAGCTGGCGTTCGTGGGCCCGGACGAAGCCGGCATGCGGGCAAGACTGGAAAATAGCGCCTCGCAACTGGGGTTGCGATCGCGGGTGCACTTCCGCGAACCGCTGGAGGGAAAAGAAAAATGGGCGGCTTACCGGGATGCCGACATTTTTGTGCTGCCGTCGCAGAACGAAAACTTTGGAAACACCGCGGGGGAAGCGGTGGCCGCGGGGACGCCGGTGGTGATCACGGACCAATGCGGCATCGCGCCGCTGCTCGCGAACGTGGCGGCGATTGAAGTGCGGCATGAACTCGGGGACCTGATGAAAGGAATAAAAGAGTTATTAGAGAACGAGGAACTTCACCGGCGATTGCAACTGGGTTGCGCCACGGCGGTGGAACGGCTGAGCTGGAAGGCTCCGCTCCAAGAGATGGAAGCGCTTTATGTTAAACTGGCGGTCTTCCGCCAGTCCAAGAGAGCAGTGTCGAATGAATGGCCATAAAGCAGGAAACGAACACCGGGTATTTCGCGTGGTGTGGTGGCTCATCAACCTGCTGTTATTCGTTGCGATGCTGTGCACGATCGCAACGGGGGCTCGGGAATATTCAGTTCGGAAGTATTTGAGCGGTTTCTCCGATGCCGTGGTTCCCGAGGCCGCGTCGCCGCTGGAGAAGGTGGAAGCCATCCTGGCATGGATGAGCAATGGACCACCGCGGCTGGAAGCGAACGATAGCAAGAGACTTTCCCCCCATGACCCGACGGACACGCTGAATTACCGGCAATTGCTGGAGGTGTGTGGAAGCGCCACCAACGCTTTCCTGAACCTTTCGCGCAGCGCCGGACTACAGACGCGGCGTCTGTTGCTGCTGACGCCGGATCGAAACACAAAACACGTGGTGGCGGAAGTGCTGCTGGACGGGCGCTGGATCATTGTGGACCCCACGTACCGAGTGATGCTGAAAGATGCGCAGGGCAACTTCCTGACAAGAAGCCAACTGCACGATCCAGCGACATTTCGCGAGGCCACCAGCCAGATCCCGAAATACGTTCCGGAATATAACTACGAGAATTATGCGCACGTGCGGCTTGCCGCTTTACCTTTCCATGGATTCCACATCCGCGAACAGCTCGATCGTTTCTTCCCCAGTTGGGATGAATATCTGGACTGGAGCCTGCTTCTGGAGCGCCGGTCGTTCCTGTTTTTCTTTCTCTCGCTTAACGCGCTGCTGTGTCTGCTGATCCTGCGAGTGGTCCTGGGATTCCTTGCCGATCATCACTTTCAGGTGAATCGGTTCCGACTGCGCAACAAACTGGGCCGCGCAATTGCTGCGTTCTTCAGCGCGCCGGAGATAAAATAACCGCGTGTGCGGAATCTGCGGACTAACCTACGCTTCCACGAGTGCGCTGGCGGATGCTCACGTGCGGACGATGGCGGCGGCCATGCGCCATCGCGGGCCGGATGAAGACGGCTTTTTCGTGAATGATGCTCGCGCGCCCGGGCTGGCCCTGGGGATGCGGCGGCTGAGTATCATCGACCTCAGCGGAGGTCACCAACCTGCCTGGAACGAGACGCACGACGTTTGCGTGGTCTTCAACGGCGAGCTTTACAATTACCGGGAACTGCGGCAGCGGCTATCGATGGCGGGCCACCGCTTTTCCACGAAGTCCGACACGGAAATTCTGGTCCATGGCTGGGAGGAGTGGGGCGAAGACCTGCTCAATGAACTTCGCGGGATGTTTGCGTTCGCGCTGCTGGATTTACGCAAACACTACGCCACGGTACCGGTTCTGCTTCTGGCGCGCGACCCTGTGGGCATCAAGCCGCTGTACTATGCGCAAACTTCGGAAGGGTTTGCATTCGCTTCCGAGCTGCGAGCGCTGATTTCCAGCAAGCTTGTGGGGCAAAAAATATCCGCTGACGCGCTGACATCGTATCTTTTGTTTGGGAGCGTGTCCGAACCCGTCACACTTCTGGAGGGCGTGTTTTCGCTGCCGCCGGGGCACCGGCTGCTTTTGCACGTGCCGGATCGCCGGCGTTCTCCGCGCGCGCGGCCATGGTGGGATCCGCGGCAGAGCTCCGCGGCGCGGGATAGCGGGCGACCACGGGATTTCGCTTCGGCCGCTGGGCGGCTTCGCACACTGCTGGACGAGTCGGTGCGAGCGCACCTGATTGCCGATGTTCCGGTGGGGCTGTTTCTTTCCAGCGGGCTCGATTCCAGCGCAATCGCGGCATTCGAGGCGCGGGCGCAGAGCGGGATTCAGAGTTTCACGCTGTCGTTTCCAGACACGCCCTATGACGAGGCGCCGCTCGCCGCAGTGGTGGCGAAGCATGCGGGAACCAAGCACAGAGAGATACCGCTGCGCGGCGAGGACATGCTCGCGCGTCTGGAAGAGGCTCTGAGCGCGCTGGATCAGCCGACGATGGACGGTATCAACACATACTTTGTGTCGTGGGCCGCGCGAGAGGTCGGGTTGAAAGTGGCGCTGTCCGGGCTGGGTGGCGACGAGTTGTTTGCCGGCTATCAGACATTCGCCGATACGCCAAGGCTGGCGCGCCTGGAGTTGGCATCAAGGTTTGTCCCTGGAGCATTTCGGCGAATCAGTGCGCCGTTGGTGAGCACGTTGCTGCGCCAGGGAAGTTCAGCGGATGGGGCGCGCAAGGCCAGTGATGCCTGGTTGATGCCCGACGCGCTGCCGCACGCATATTTTTTCACGCGGCTGTTGTTTCCGCCGTCGGAGCTTAGCCGCCTGATGGACGCGCAATATCGCAGCAGCAACATCGGGCAGGATGGCGTGACGTTGGAGCCGACGTGGCTGGGATGGCTGGAGCGCGTTGCGGACCAGGCACAAGCGATGGAACCTGTCGCGGGGATATCGTGGCTGGAAATGCGGACGTACATGGTCAGCACGCTGCTGCGGGACACGGATTCGGTGAGCATGGCGCGATCGTTGGAGGTCCGCGTGCCGCTTTTGGATACGCCGCTGGTGGAATTTGTAACGGCGCTGCCCGACGAGGCCCGCGTGCAACCAGGCCGCGCAAAGGCGTTGCTCCTCGCCGCCGTTGACGGCGTGCTTCCGGCGGAAATCTTGCACCACAAGAAGCGCACATTCACGCTGCCGTGGGAGGAGTGGCTGCGGAATTCCCTGCGCCCGCGCATCGAAGCCAGTTTTCAGAATATTGCGCCCGCGCTGGGGCCGTATTTGCATGCTGCCGGAGTGAAGATGGTGTGGGATAATTTTTTGAACGGCCAAACCAGTTGGTCGCGCCCGTGGTCGCTGTACGTGCTGAATGAATGGTGCCGACAACACCTGTCCTGAAGGTGCAACGCAGTCCTCGGCGGCCAATCGAAACTCCATCGCCAAGCTGTAGGGTAAACTGTAAACCTTGACTATGAATATTCTGGGAATCAATGCGTACCATGGCAACGCTTCGGCGGCGATTGTGTGCGACGGCAAACTGCTGGCGGCCGTGGAGGAGGAACGCTTCAATCGCGTGAAATATGCGGCCGGCTTCCCCGGCGCCGCGATTCGCTACTGCTTGAAAGAAGCGGGGCTGACGTTAGCGGAAATCGATCATGTGGCGGTGCCGCGTAATCCGTACGCGCGGCTGGGCACGAAACTGTTCTACGCGCTGCGCATGCCGTCGTTCGCGCGCGAGCGCATCAAGGTGATGTCGAAATTCACGGGGATTCCCGAGGCCCTGGCGGAGGCCTTCGACACCGATGCGGCAACCATCAAAGCGACATTCCATCGCGTGGAACACCACCAGGCACATCTGGCGAGCACGTATTTTGTGTCGCCGTTCGAACATGCAGCACTGCTTTCCGCCGATGGGCTGGGCGATTTCGCGAGTTCGATGTGGGGAGTGGGCGAAGGCAATCGCATGCGCATCGAAGGCGCGATTGCGTTTCCACATTCGCTGGGGCTTTACTACAGCGCGGTGACGCAGTACCTGGGATTCCCGAAATTTGGCGACGAATACAAAGTGATGGGCCTGGCCGCGTACGGAGAGCCGTTGCATCTGGACGCGCTGCGCGACGTATTGCGCTTTAGCAGCAACGGAAACAAGTTCGGCTTCCAGTTGGGCCTGGAGTATTTCACGCATCACAGAACCGGGCCGGAAATGTCGTGGGCAGAATCGGACAAGACGCCGGTGCTCGGGAAGATGTTCTCCGATGCGATGCCCCAGAAGCTTGGAGCGCCGGCGCGAAAGCCTGATGATCCACTGGAGCAGCGCCACCGCGATCTTGCGGCTTCCCTGCAGGCGCGGCTGGAGGAAGTTTATCTGGGGATGTTAAAGAAATTGGCCGTGCAAACCGGCGCGAAAGCCGTGTGTCTGGCGGGCGGTGTGGCGTTCAACTGCGTGGCGAATGGAAAGATTTTTGACGCCACGCCGTTTGAAAAAGTTTATGTGCATCCGGCTGCGGGTGATGCGGGGCTCGCGGTCGGTGCGGCGTATCACGTGTGGCACCAGACGCTGGGCAGGCCGCGTTCCTTCGTGATGGAACATGCCTACTGGGGGCCAGGATACACGCCGGCGGAAGTGCAAACCTCGATACAAGGCAGCGCGGTTTCCGGTGCGGGCTACACGATCCACGAATTGGGCGATGAAGAATTGATGCGCCGCACCGCGGGGATTATCGCCGAAGGGAAAATCGTTGGCTGGTACCAGGGACGTGCGGAATGGGGACCACGGGCGCTGGGGAACCGCAGCATCGTCGCTGATCCACGGCGCGCGGAGATGAAGGAGGTTCTGAACCGGCGCATCAAGCATCGCGAAATCTTCCGTCCATTCGCGCCTTCGATCCTTGCTGAGAAGACCGGCGAATGGTTTGAGAAGTCGTACCCCTCGCCGTTTATGAACCTGGCCTATTCAGTGCACGCCGGCAAACGCGACAAAATTCCCGCGCCGACGCACATTGACGGCACCGGCCGGCTGCAAACCGTTACGCGGGAAGCGAATCCTCGTTACCACGCGCTGATTTCGGAATTCGAGCGCCAGACCGGGGTTCCCGTAGTGCTGAACACTTCTTTCAACGACAACGAGCCCATCGTGTGCCGGCCAGAAGAAGCGCTGGACTGCTTCGTGCGCACGCAAATGGATGCGCTGGTGCTGGGCAATTTTCTGATTACACGTCCATGAAGCGACCCACGCGGAGACTTGCGCGGTGGGGCCCGCCGGCAATTCTGGGGATTCCACTGGATCATAACTCCTCGTTTCTTCGCGGGTCCGCGGCGGCGCCTGCGTTGATTCGGGAGACCTTGCGTTCCGATGCGTGGAACAAATGGGCAGAGAGCGGCGTCGATATTGGCCGCGAAGGATGGGTCGAAGATGCCGGCGATTTGCGGGACATGGAAGCGGCCGATGCCTTCGCACGCATCGAGGAGGCTGTCGCGAAGATTGTTGAAGACAAAAAGCGCCCGGTAAGCCTGGGCGGCGATCATTCCGTGACCTATCCGATCCTGCGGGCGGTGGGCAAACGAATTCCGGGAATTACGTTGCTGCACTTTGACGCGCATCCTGATCTGTACGCCAACTATGAGGAGAACCCGCACTCGCACGCCAGCCCGTTCGCGCGAATCCGCGAAGAGAAACTGGCGCAGCGATTGATTCAGATCGGCATTCGCACCTTGAACGCCGACCAGCGCGAACAAGCAGAAAAATACGATGTGGAGATTTTTGAAATGAGGGATCTCCCAAGCCTGGCAAAGCTGAAATTAGCGGGGCCGATCTACGTTTCGTTTGACATGGATGTTCTGGAGCCGGGCTTGGCGCCGGGAGTGTCTCACTGGGAGCCGGGAGGCCTGACAACGCGCGAAGCACTGCACTATATTCCGGCTGCGCCGATTGTCGGCGCGGACGTAGTGGAATGCAATCCGGAACGCGATCGCTCAGGACTCACCGCGACGGTAGCGGCGAAAATCCTGAAGGAACTGCTGGGTAAGATGCTGGCCGCGTAAGTTTCAGATTTTGGAAGCGAAGGCCAGGCCAGCAACCTTGAGAGAAATTTTAGGAGCGTGCAAGAGCGTATTGTGGACGAGGCAATTGGCGACCGCGTGATCGAGTCCTTTGCGATGCTCCTTAGTGAGTTCAACAGGCGCGTCGACTTCAATCACAAAATTGGTCATGCGCGCCACCGGGTCCTTCACTTTTTCGCAGGTGACGCGGACGCGGGTGCCTTCGGTGGCGAGTTTATTCTTGCGCAGATACTGTGCGGCGTAAAAGCCGGCACACGAACCGAGCGAAGCCAGCAGCAATTCCGGCGGCGTCATGCCTTCGTCGAAGCCGCCACTTTCGCCGGGTTGATCACTGACGACCGAGTGGCCACGAGTTTTGATCTGGAACTGGACTGCCCCTAGGTGTTCGACGGTGACTTCCATGGATGCCTCCGTCCCGGAGCGAGCCCTGGCGTCTGGTTCTGCACGTTGCGCCGGGAGCAGGACTTTCTCATTCCTTCTATAGCAAATCGTGATGCCCACGCCAAGGGCGCGTGACCACAGGTGTCGCGCGAGGCATCTCGAAGACGGAATCCTGCACGGAGTGGAGGTTGAGATCCTTCGGGCGCAAAGGGCGCGCCTTCAGGATGATACGGGGTTGCGGTGCTTGCCTGAAAAAATGGACGTCGCACGGGCGTCACTTCTTGTTTCGGGCTTTTTCGTATTCGTCGAAGGCCTGGCGCAATCCGTCAAGCAGGTGACCGCTCTTCACTTTGCCACCTTCGGTTTTGTGCAGATCGGACCACAGTGTGGAGCCGGTCTTCGGGTCGACCAAAGCGATTTTGGTATGACCCGGGGGCACGGATTCTTCCGTAAAGGCATTCAGGCCGGTGGCGCGGGGGAGTTGTCCGTCGGGAATGGCACGAACGTGCGTGCCGCCGGTGAGGACCAGGACCAGGTCGGCTTTATCCTGGCCGGCGACAACCTCGAAGCGGCCCCATTTATTAAGCTCCAACAAGGCGGTGTACTCCAGTTCAGGAAATCCGGTTTCATTCTGGAGTAAGACGGAGTGGGCGCCGGTAACGGCTTGAGGAACAGTGGGACGGGCACCTGCCGGCAAGGTCATCACCCAAAAAACCAGCACGAGCGGTGGCGCTGCCTTCCGAACATTGCTGAGACTCATTTCCACCTCCAACGGGGACTAATGGGGGATGGTCCAAGGTAAGGGCGTTTCTGTCAGTGAGGAACTGACCGGTCGGCCAGAAATGGTCCAACTGTCCTAATTTCCCAGACAGGCGCGCGAGCTGCCACGGCTTCAATCGGTGTGGTTGACCCTGTACAATGACTTCGTGCGCGTGCTGCTGCTGAACCTCTATTATCCGCCGGACACGTCCGCGACGGCGAAAATGGCCAAGATCGTGGTGGACGCCCTGGCCGCTAAGCACGACATCACCATGCTTTGTGGCCGCCCTTCTTACGATCCGACGGAGCGGCGCGATTGGCATTTCTTCCAAAGCGAACTCGAAGGATGGGTGAGAGTGATTCGCGTGGGTTCCACGGCGTATCCGCGAATCCAAATGAAACGGCGGGTGCTGAACTATTTGAGCTACGTGTTTCTTGCGGTGCCCCGAGCGTTGTTTGTGGATTGCGACCTGGTGTTGGCAATGACGGACCCACCGTTTGAAGGGATCGTTGGGGCGTTCGTGGCTCAGCTGAAGGGTAAGCCGTACGTATACAACATCCGGGATTTGTATCCAGACATGGCGGTGGGAGGATCAATCGTCGAGCCAGGGCTGCTGTCGCGGGTGTGGGAAAAACTGCATCGCTGGGCGTTGCGTCGGGCGACGCAGGTTGTGGTGCTAGGCGAGGACATGAGGCAGCGGATCGTGTCCAAAGGCGTGGACCCGGCGCGCATCGTGATTGTACGCGACGGCGCGGAGATTCCTTCGGCGGCAAGTTCACTTGAGGATTGCGATCCGGAAGTAATTCGGGCCATTCGCGGGGATTTCCGATTCGTATTGGTGCACGCGGGGAACCTGGGATTTTACGGCGCCTGGGAGACGCTGCTCGCCGGGGCCGGCAAAGTGGCAGATGCGGGCATCGGCCTGGTCTTCGTCGGCGACGGAGCACAACGCGAGCGCTTACAGGCTGCCGCAGCCGGGATTCCGAACGTGCGGTTCCTACCCTTCTTCCCGGGCAGCAAAATTCCGTCGGTGCTGGCTGCGGCTGACGCGCATGTCATCACTGTGAAACGCGGACTTCAGGGCGTGGTGGTTCCCAGCAAGCTGTACGGGATCCTGGCTGCCGGGAAACCGATCGTTGCCGTGGCGCCACGTGAATGCGACGTGGTTTCTCTGGGCGAAAAGGCGGGATTTGCGATTTCCGCGGACCCCGATGATGCGGCAGAGTTCGCGGCCGTGGTGTGCGAAATCTCTCGCGACGCGAAAAAGCTGCGTGGCATGGGCGAAGCAGCGCGGGCCGTCGCTCCGGAATATGAACGAGGGGGCGAGCTTCGCAAGCTGGTAACGATACTGGAAGGAGCAGCAGAACGGCAAGGGAGGAAAATAAAGTCGAGAGTCGAGTAGTTTGCATTCAGGTCACTGCCGATAACCAGAAAAGCAACAGGAGGAAGTAAGGTGTAATCCCTATGGAAGATTTGGGATTTTGGCGTTATGGTGTAAGTGCTGCGTGGGGCAGCGTCGGCGGTCAGCTCTAGGCTGCTGATGGGAGTTGTATTGACTTGGGAGCCGGACCCAAACCGGCAACGTCTCTGTTAACGCACTGGCCGTCTCGCCCTGGGCTGGTTTCGTCAGAACGAGTGAGGACGAATGAGTGCGGGCCTGCTGGCGTTTCTAATAGCACTGTCAGCATCGCTGGTACTGACGGTGCCGGTGCGCGCGTTGGCGATCCGAGTGGGCATGGTAGACCTGCCGGGCCCACGAAAAGTCCATCTAAAACCGATTCCGCTGCTGGGTGGCCTGGCGATGTATGCCGCGGTGATGCTGGCGGTGTTGTTTGCGTTTGACGGCGCGGCGCGAGCGCAAAGTCTCGGAATTGTGACCGGGGCAACGCTGGTTGCGCTGGTTGGATTTCTGGATGACCGCGGCTGGCTACATCACCAGATCAAACTGTTTGTGGGCATGCCAGTGGCGGCGATCCTTCTACTGGCTACCGGGATTCACACCCAGGTATTCAGCGTATTGGTGGGCGGCAAGACGGGATACTGGCTGGATGCCGGGCTGACGATTCTGTGGGTGGTGGGAATTACCGCTTCGTTCAGCATTCTGGATCATATGGACGGGTTGTGTGCGGGGATTGCCGCCATGGCCGCGGTGTTCTTCGCGCTTCTGGCGTATCTGAACGGACAAACGATAGTGACCGTGCTGGCAGGCGCGGTACTGGGCGCGGCGGCAGGATTTCTGCGCTGGAACTTCAAGCCCGCCAAGATTTTTATGGGCGACGGAGGTGCCATGTTCCTGGGCTTCCTGATGGCTACGCTGGCGCTGAAGCTCCGGCTGGAACACACCACGCAACTGGCCAACTTTGTGGCGCCGGTGCTGATTTTGTGCGCCGCCATATTCGACACCACACTGGTGACCATTTCCCGATCGCGGCGAGGCTTGCTGCCCTTTGCCACGCCGGGGAAAGACCATTCCGCGCACCGGCTGGCAAACCTGGGACTGGGCCATCGCGGCGCCGTACTGGTGATGTACCTGGCGGGAGCGCTGTGTGGCGGAGCAGCGGTGCTGATGACGTACTTGCCGGAGCGCGGCGCGGCGATCCTGATCGCGCTGGTATTGTTGGCGGTATTTCCTGCGATTGCGTGGCTGGAACGCGCGCCGTTCGAACGACAGAAACCCAAGTCCGCCACCACTTGAGGCGACTGCTGAGCATCCCACAGAATGCAAATTTTTTTCGGGAAGAGCGGGTTTGTGTGTTTTATCTGTGGCGTTTAATTCGTTATACTTTGTAACGCTGTCCACACACCACTTGCCCAGTGTGTCCCGCTTTGGTGAGGTGGACTGGACCCCGAGGTTCGGGACAAACGCTTCCGTAGAGTTTGGATAGAGCGAAACACGTGGACAAAGCAGAGGGAAACCGGCCGGGCCGGGAAGCCAAGGACATCATTGTCGTGGGCGGCTCCGCTGCGGGATTGTATACGGCCAATCGGGTGGCGGCCGGCGGACACAGCGTGCAAGTGCTGGAGTCGCGACGTGCGCTGGATCCGGCTCGAAGAACGTTGATCGTGACCGATCACTTCAAGAAACAAATCAGCGCGGCGGCGCAATCGAGCATCCTGAACGAGATCCGGCGATTCGAGTTGTTTACCGACGGGCGATCCGCCCAGGTGGCGCTGCACCGCCCCGACCTGATCATTGAACGCTATCGACTGATTCGAACGCTGGCGGAAGAAGCGGGGGCGGCCGGAGCGAAATTTCGATACAACACGCGGTTCCTGGGACTAGCGGCAAACGGACGAGGCCTGCGGGTTGACGTGGACGAGGCGGGAGAGCGCAAGGAATTGCGTGCGGCGGGCGTGGTGGGTGCGGATGGAGCGGCGAGCCGAGTTGCGCGAGCCGCGGGTTGGCCTGCGGTAGAGACCGTGCCGCTGGTTCAAGCGGTCGTGAAGTTGCCCAAGGATTGCAGGCCCGATACGACGCGGGTGTGGTTCGTGCCCGACGATACGCCCTATTTTTATTGGATGATTCCGGAATCGACGGAGCGCGCCGCGGTTGGCGTGATCGGCGAGAATGGCCGCGCCACGAAGCAGTGCTTCGACCGTTTTCTGGAGAAGAAGGGATTCGAGCCGCTGGAATGGCAGGGCGCGCGCATCCCGGTATACAAGCGCTGGGTTCCCATTCAACGCAGTGTGGGAAATGGCCAAGTCTATCTGGTGGGCGACGCGGCGGCACAGGTGAAAGTATCCACGGTGGGCGGGATTGTCACAGGATTTCGTGGCGCGCGCGGGGTGGCGGACGCCATTCTGCAAAATGGCAAGCAGGAATTGCGAGCGTTGCGGCGAGAACTCAGCACCCACTGGCTGATCCGGCGAGCGCTGCACTATTTCCAGCAGCAGGATTACTCGCGGCTGGTGGACATGCTGAATGTTTCGACCCGCGAATCGCTTGGGGAGATTAACCGTGACGAATCGACGCGGCTGTTATGGAACGTGGTAAGGAATCAGCCGAAGCTGGTGCTGCTGGGGCTACGCGGGTTGTTGCTGGGAAGAAGATAGAACCACCCCGGCAGGGCGCAGGACCAGAAACGAAGGAGCGAGCCAGAGTCATTTGCGCTCTTGTGGTGCCGGGAAACTCCAGAATAAAGGAGAAAGACAGTGCGACTTGCGGTGATTGGGTGTGGCTACGTTGGACTGGTGACCGGAGCTTGCCTGGCCGCAGCGGGTCACGAGGTATTCTGCACAGACATCGATGAGACGCGCATCGATCAATTGAAGGCCGGGAAAGTCCCGATCTATGAGCAGCACCTCGACGAGGTGTTGAAGCGCGCCATGGCGGAGAAAAAGATCGCCTTCACGGCGGATGCCGGCGAAGCGATTCGCGCCGGTGAGGTGATTTTTATCTGCGTGGGTACGCCGCCAAGAGAAAGCGGGGAGGCGGACCTTTCCGCGATTGATCACGTAGCACGGCAGGTGGCCAAAGAGGCGCGCACGTCAAAGCTGGTGGTGGAAAAAAGCACGGTGCCAGCGCTGACCGGCGTGCAACTGCAGAAAGCCATGGCCGCGTACTCCCGAGGGGCCGAACTGAAATTCCAGGTGGCGTCCAATCCCGAATTTCTTCGAGAAGGCACAGCGGTGGGAGACTTTTTTCATCCCGACCGCATTGTCGTGGGTGTGGAGGATGAACATTCCGCGGCCAAATTGCGCGAGATTTACCGTCCCATTCTGGAGAAGAAGTTTCCTTGCCCGGTCCACGCGGACAAGTGCCCGGCCACTCCTGCCGGGGAGCTGTTGGTGACCACCATCAATAGTGCGGAACTGATCAAGCATGCCTCCAACTCGTTTCTGGCGCTGAAAATCAGCTACGCGAATGTCATCTCCGATCTCTGCGAGCGGATTGGAGCGGATGTGGAAGAAGTGACGCACGCCATGGGGCTGGACGCGCGCATCGGCACGCAATTTCTGAAAGCCGGTCTGGGCTTCGGTGGATTCTGCTTTCCAAAGGACATTCAGGCGTTCATTCACTTGTCGGCATCGGTAGGCGTGGATTTTGAAATGTTGAAGGCGGCCGAACGAGTGAACAAGCAACGCATCGACAGGTACTTCGAGAAAATCCGCAAGGCGCTGTGGGTAGTGAAAGGCAAACGCGTCGCCCTGCTGGGCCTGGCGTTCAAGGCAAACACCGACGATATCCGCTTTGCGCCGGCGCTGGAAGTGATGCGCAGGCTGTTGGAAGAAGGGGCGGAGGTGCAGGCCAGCGATCCCGAAGCGATTGGCCGGACCAAATCGCAGTTTCCCCAGGTTGCGTATTTCGAGGATCCCTATGAAGCGTTGAAAGGCGCGGATGCCGCGCTGGTGTGCACGGAGTGGCAGATTTTCCGGAAACTCGATTGGGAGCGGGCGGGCAAAGATATGGCGCGGCGGCTGGTGATCGACGGAAGAAATTTGTATTCGCCCAGCAAAATGCAACAACTGGGCTTTGACTATTATTCCTTCGGCCGGCCGTAGAGATAGACACTAGCGCTGAGAGACAGACAGACGAGCGAACTGCTCCTTAAAGAATTCCATTGTAATTCTGAGACCCTCTTGCAACTCCACTCTTGGCTCCCAATTCAACAGCTTTCTCGCCTTGGTGATATCCGGACGCCGCTGCTTCGGATCGTCTTGCGGCAAGGGCTCGTGAACTATTTTGGGAGCGTTCGGAAAGAAGCTGAGCACGCGCTGGGCAAATTCGTAAATGGTCATCTCCGCGGGATTGCCGATGTTCGTGGGAAAATGTTCATCGGACTGGCTTAGGCGGTAGATGCCGTCGATCAGGTCGGAGACATAACAAAAACTGCGAGTCTGCTTGCCGTCACCATAAACGGTGATGGGCTGGCCGCTGAGGGCCTGGAAGACGAAGTTGGGCAGGGCGCGGCCATCATTCAAACGCATGCGCGGGCCGTAGGTATTGAAGATACGCACAATGTGAGTGTCCAGCGAATGAAAGCGCTGATAGGCCATAGTGGTGGCTTCAGCGAAGCGTTTGGCTTCGTCGTAAACGCTGCGCGGGCCGACCGGATTCACATTGCCCCAGTAGGTTTCACTCTGCGGGGAGACGTTCGGATCGCCGTAGCATTCGCTGGTGGAAGCCAGAAGAAACTTGGCGTTCTTTTCGAACGCCAGGTCCAAGGAATGCATGGTGCCGAGCGAGCCGACCTTCAGGGTCTCAATCGGGAACTTCAGGTAATCGGGCGGACTTGCGGGTGAGGCAAAGTGAAAAACGTAGCCAACGGGGCCGGTGACGTGAATGGGCTGACTCACATCTTTGCGTTCGAGCTGGAAGTGCGCGTTGCCGTGTAGATGGGCGAGATTGGATTCTTCTCCGGTAATGAAATTGTCCAGCCCAAGTACCTCGTAACCTTCCGCCAACAGGCGGTCACAAAGATGGGAACCCAGAAATCCCGCAGCACCCGTCACCACAGCTCTCATGCATCCTCCCGAGATTGGCGGTCTCTATTTTATAGCGGCGAAGCGGAGTTTCCCTAACGGGAATCGCGGCGACCGCGCCAGCGATTTCCTGGCCCCGCGTTTGACGAGCAGCGATGTGCGGGATACCATTCGCCAGCATGCCGGGATTCCTCTTCGCGTCGCTGCTGCCAACTCAATGGAACCGGCGGCCTCGGATGTGGGTGGCCGCGGCGGGATTTTTGTTGTTTGTGGCATGGTTCGCATTTCTTAACGTGGGACGCTGGCTCTCGGTGGAAGACCCGCTGGAGCAAGCTGACGCGATTGCCGTGCTGAGCGGCCGAATGCCGGAGCGCGCGCTGGAAGCGGCGCGCATCTACAAAGGCGGGTACGCGCCCGAGGTATGGCTGACGCACTCGACCGAACCCGGAACGACGCTGCAAAAACTTTCGGTTGCGTACACCGGGGAAGAGACCTACGACAGGCAGATTCTGGAGCACGAAGGAGTGCCGGAGAACGCGATACGGATTCTGGAGCCGCCGATTGTGAATACGGCGGACGAAATGAAGACCATCGGGCAAGCGTTGAAACAGGAAAAGCTCCACAAAGTGATACTGGTGACGTCCAAAGTGCACACGCGGCGGACTCGCGCGTTGTGGAAACGCCTTTCCCGGCAAGCTGGCGAGGCCATCTTGCGCGCAGTCTCCGATGATGAATTCGATCCGGGGCACTGGTGGCGAACGAGCGGAGATGCGCTGGACGTGGTTCGCGAGGTCCTGGGCATGTTGAACGCGTGGGCGGGATTGCCGCTACGGCCCGCGAGCTGAAATCACAGGGCCTTAGAAAAAGAGAAATCGTTTGCGTTTGCGGGCCTCCGGTTTCTCAATGTCTGGCACGTAAGGCAAGGAATCGCCATTGAAGGCGGCGAGCGGATTTTCAATGAGCAGGGCGCGAGCGGTCTCTTCGCCCAACTGCTGCGCGATGGAATCGTAGGCAAATTTCAACTTTAGTGGACGCCGCGCGGTGTTGTGCGCATCACTGGAGACGAAATGAATCAGGCCGCGTGTCATCCAACTCCAGGCATCCTCTTTTGCGCCCGGCCCAAACACTCCCGAGAGGGAGCCGGCGGTAATCTGGGCAAAGCAGCCCAGGCGAACCCAGTGCAGCAGCCGCTCGGGGTGCGACCTGAGGATCGGATTGCGTTCCGGATGAGTGATGATGGGCCGCAAGCCCGCGAGTTGCAATTCGTGGAGCGTCTGATCGACCGCCGGCGGAATCGAAAATTCGTTGAACTCCACCAACAGGTAGTCTTTTTGATTGATGCAGAAACGCGCGGGATGATTTCGAATGGCCAGGAGGTTTTCGTGATTGAGGTGAAAATCGCAGCCGGTGGCCAGCTTCAGACGTCCATGGAGTTTTTCGGCGAGGGCATCACGTTTGGCTCGCACGTCTGCAAAGTCGAAGAGGAATTGCTGGCTGCAGTGGGGAGTGGCCACCACGTGGGTAATGCCATCGGCAATGGCGTCTTCGGCCATGGCGAGGGAATCCTCGATGAGTTTGGGGCCGTCGTCGAGGCCGAAGAGGATATGGCAGTGGAGGTCAACCATGTGTTCTTCTAAGTATGCGTCAGGAGCGCCAAGCAGAGAAGGCCTGCCAGATGCCTAGCAGGAACATTAAAGCCGCAAACACCTGGCGCATACGCCGCGGATTGAGATGGCGCGCGACGTAAGCTCCCAGAATGCCGCCGAGAAATACGCCGGGAATGAGCAAAAAACCGGCTTGCCAATTGACGTACCCGGCTTTTGCATAGGTCAGAAATGCCAGGAGACCGGTGGGCGGAATGAGGGCCACCAGGCTGGTGCCCTGCGCGCGATGCTGGCTGAATCCAAACAATAGCCCGAGCAACGGCACAAGTAAAACGCCGCCGCCGATTCCGACCATGCCCGCGGCGACGCCACAGAGCGCGGCCACGAAGAGTATCCCCGCAGTGCGCGCCAGATTGGTATCGCTGGCTTTTTGGGAAGCTGCGACGGCAGGGTTAGCGCGGGGAGCGGTCTTGCGCCAAAGCAAAACGGCGGAGAGCATCAGAAAAAATCCAAACACGCCCTGGAGATCGCGCGAATTCATGGGCACCGCGATGCGACCGCCGACGTAGCCACCGAGGAGGAAGCCAATCGCGCAATAGATTCCGGCGTGCAAGTTCACCTGGCCGCTTTTCCAATAGCCACGCAGCGCGCCCAGCCCGATGGGAGGAAGAAGGATGAAAAGAGAGGTGCCCTGAGCCAGGTGCTGGTCGTAATGAAGGAGATAGACCATGGCGGGCACCAGGACAACGCCACCGCCAATCCCCAGCAGACCGACGAGGGTTCCGACAAGGAGGCCGAGGGCCAAAATCGTAAGAATTAGCATGTTGGGAAAGCGCCAATCCCGTCCGGGAAGAAGAAGGGCTGCACGACGGCTATCTTGATGCGGGCTCGCGGGAATAGCAACGGGCTTCTGGCACCGGCACGCGAATCGGTGAATATTTTGGAACAGCCGGCGGATGGTGGCTGGGGCGGACAAAAGAAACTGATATGATGACTATGTCGTTTGTCCCCCGGGGCCTTAGGCCTGCGCAGGAGCGGTGCACAATCCACAGGAGCGCTTTGCATCTCATGGCTACCGAAAAAAAACCAGAGTTCTTCAAAAGCAGCCAGTTGAAAGTGGGAATTATTGGGTGTGGTTACGTGGGGCTTCCCCTGGCGCTGAGATTTGCCGAGGCCGGGCATCGCGTGACCGGTTTCGATACGGATCCGGAAAAGATCAGGATGTTGAATTCAGGGAAATCGTACATCGAGCACATTCAGCAAAACAAAATTCAGCAATATGTAAACAGCCGGCATTTCGGAGCGACCAACGATTTCTCGAAGCTCACGGAAGCGGACGCGATCATCATCTGCGTTCCCACGCCGCTGAACGAATACCGCGAGCCGGATCTGAGTTACGTGGAAGAGACCGCCAAGTCCATTCAGCCGCACCTGCAAAAGGGACAGTTGGTGGTGCTGGAGTCGACGACCTATCCGGGAACAACGGAAGAACTGGTTCTGCCGATTCTCGAAAAAAGCGGCCTGCGTTGCCCCATTGCCTCGGGCCTGGACAACGAAAACATTGCCGGGGATTTTTTCCTGGCATTTTCGCCGGAGCGCGAAGATCCCGGCAACAAGCAGTATGGACTGGCGCAGATCCCCAAAGTGGTGGGCGGCGTGAATCCGCCAAGCGGGCGTGCGGCACAGGCGCTGTATGCGCAAGTGGTGGCCAGGGTCATTCCGGTCAGCTCCACGCGAGCCGCGGAAATGACCAAACTCTTAGAGAATATCTTTCGCTGTGTGAACATCGCGCTGGTGAATGAACTGAAGCTGCTTTGCCAGCGCATGGGCGTGGATGTCTGGGAAGTGATCGAAGCGGCCTCGTCGAAACCCTTCGGGTTCATGCCATTCTACCCGGGGCCGGGGCTGGGCGGCCACTGCATTCCCGTTGACCCATTCTATTTGTCGTGGAAAGCCCGGGAGTACGATTTTTCGACGCGGTTCATCGAACTAGCGGGCGAAGTGAACACGGCGATGCCGTATCACGTGGTAGACGCGGTTGCCGAAGCGTTGAACCAACACCAGAAAAGCCTGAACGGATCAAAGCTTCTGGTACTTGGCGTGGCCTACAAGAAGGACGTGGACGACCTGCGCGAGTCTCCGACGCTGAAGATCATGGAGATCCTGCAGAAACGCGGCGCCAGCTTTGATTACAACGATCCTTACTTCCCGCAGCTGCACAAGATGCGGCACTACGATTACTCGCACATGAAATCGGTACCGCTGAGCCCCGCCACGCTGGGGAAATACGATGCCGTGATCATCGCCACGGATCACTCCAGCTACGACTACGCACAAATCGTGGATTCCTCGAAGCTGGTCGTCGACACGCGCAATGCGACGCGGCGAGTGATGCGGAATCGCGAGAGGATCGTTCCCTGCTGATGGACAACATCGAGCCTTAGCGCGGCGGGGTTACTTTGCCTTGGTGAGTTCGACGCGCGCGCTGGCAACGGGAAGAACCGCTTCGACGAGCACGGGAATGCGCAGAGAGTCGTTGGCGAGATACAGGAAAAAGTGCGCATCCTTCATTTCGGTGCCGTTATCGAGGACATGAATCTCGATTTTCGTAGTGCTGAAATCGCCCGCGGGAACACTGACGGGTTGCGATTTGCTCTTTAACACGGCGCGAACGTCGTAAAGCTTGTGGCCGTCATAAACCGGGGAGCGAACCTCCGGCGTCTTGTTCCAATCCACGTTGCGCAAATAGTGCAGAAAGCCCAGGGGATCGCGCGTTTGCGGAAGGACACGGGCGGCGATCATGCCCTGCGGGGCAAAATCCTTCGACGAAGAAAGGAGGCGCTCGACGGAATCCACCTTCTGGCCGCGCTCGCTGAGATGCATTTCGTACTGATGGCTGGTGAGGTCAACAGGGTCGCTGTAGGAATCGAACCGGTCGTCCAACTCGAAAACCATGCGATACGGATTTTCCGTGTGCGCGAAGGCTTGAAGATGCCACACGCTTTTTCCCCCCAGTTCACGTTTCTCTCCCACGAGGACCTTCAGGGTCGCCACAGTGCTGTCGAGTTTCGTGACGTTGGCCGCATATTCCAGGGTTTCGCCGGGGCGCAGAATCGGCCCGGCTTCCGCGGCCGGCGCGTGGGCCTTGGCGCCTTCGGCTGGGGGCGCGCCTGGCTTCTCGTGGCCGGGAGGCTCGGGAATTACAGGGGAAGGCGAGGGGCTGCCTGCGACGGAGGGATAAGTCTCGGCAGTTGGAGCGCCGCGATGCAGCGTCCGGCGGTGCGCATAATACAGGCTGGCAACTGCCAGTAGCAGCACGACAACGAGGATGGCTATTCGTTTCTTGTTCATGTCCAATGTGCATTGCGCCGCGAAACATTGCGCGAGAAAGCGTCTTACCATCGTACAATAAGAAAGGTTTTACGACAGAAGGAGACGGAGATGCGCTACCTGGTTACGGGGGGCGCCGGATTCATCGGCTCGAACACTGTGGATGAATTGGTGCGGCGGGGGCATAGCGTCGTCGTGCTCGATGATTTGTCGTCTGGCAAAGAAGAGAACCTCGCCGAAGTTCGCAGCAAAATCACCTTCATGAAGGGGTCCATCACCGATCTGGAAGTGGTACAGAAAGCCATGCACCGGGCGGAATACGTGCTTCATCTGGCCGCGCGGACGTCGGTGCCGCGTTCGGTGAAGGATCCCATCGAAACGAACCGAATCAATGTGGACGGGACGCTGAACGTGCTGGTGGCGGCGCGCGACAACAAGGTGAAACGCGTGGTGTACGCGGCTTCTTCCTCGGCTTATGGCGAGACACCCACTTTGCCGAAGACCGAGACGATGCAGCCGGTTCCGATCTCCCCGTACGGAGTGGCGAAATATGTAGGGGAATTGTACGGACAGACGTTTGGGCGGTGTTACGGCTTGGAAAACGTTTCGCTGCGGTATTTCAACATTTTCGGGCCACGGCAGGATCCCGGTTCTCCGTACTCCGGTGTATTGTCGCGATTCGCAGCGGCGGTGTTGGACGACACGCAACCGGTAATTTACGGCGACGGCGAACAGACACGAGACTTCACGTTTGTGGAGAATGCGGTGCAAGCCAACCTGCTGGCGTTTGAGGCTCCCGGCGCGTCCGGCAAGGTGTACAACGTTGGAACCGGCTTCGCGATTTCGCTGAATAAAATAGTCGAACTCCTGCGGGGCATGTCCGGCAAGAAAATCGAACCAAAACATGATCCGCCGCGAGAGGGAGATATTCGCGATTCGCGCGCCGATATTGGCCGGGCCAAAGAGGATCTCGGTTATGAGCCAACCGTGCTTTTTGAAGAAGGCTTGCGGCGCACCTTCGAATGGTACCGCACGAACCACGTGAAGGCTCCGGCTGCAATCAAAGAAACAACCAAATAAGCGATAAGCCGCGAGGCTGCGGCTCTCTGCCATTTTCTGTTTCTATTTTTTGAGTCCAGCGACGTGGCTACGGTTTGTTTGTAGCGCCATACTGCAAAGGCTCACCGGCCTTGGGCCTATCGAAATCCCAAAACCATAGAGCTTCCAGCTTCTTCCGTTCCGGCCAGAGCTGGTTGAGGGTGTCGCCTTCGTACAACACGCCGTTTTTCATGACCCAGTGAATGGTGTTGGTGTTGTGAATGTCGTCGAGCGGATTTTTGTCGAGGATCACCAAGTCCGCCAGCTTGCCCGGCTCGAGCGAGCCGATATCCTGCGGGCGACCGACGATCTTCGAACCATTTGCCGTGGCGCAGCGCAGCACTTCCATCGGGGTCATGCCGCCACTGGCCAGCATCCACATTTCCCAGTGATAACCGAGACCTTGCAATTGGCCGTGGCTGCCCACGCCGACGAGTCCGCCCGCACGAACCAGCTTGGCCATCTGCGCAGCATGTTTGGGGAATTCGTATTCGTCCTCGCGTCCCCAAAAGGCGCGGCGAGCGGTCTTGCGATCGAGAATGAAATGCGGCGTGAAATGGTTGAGCTTGGCATCATTGTGCACTTCGGTGTGTTCGTAGAAATAGTTTTCGCCCCACGGGCCGCCGTAGCTGACGATCAACGTGGGGGTTTCCGCGATTCCGGATTGCGCGAAGAGTTGAATGATGTCCTTGTAGAGCGGAACGATTGGCAGGGTGTGTTCATTTCCGTGGAAGCCGTCGATCACATGGGTCATGTCCAGCTTCAAGTCGAGGCCGCCCTCGGTGGTGGGCATCATGCCGAGTTCCTTTGACGCCTGCACCATGAACTGGCGCTGCTTGCGATTCCCGACGATGTAGCTCTTAATATTGTGGGTTCCGTAGTAATCGCGATACTTGGTGAGTACACCCTTGGCGTCGTCGACCGACTGGAAATCGTTATTTGAAAACACGCCCGGGCCGGTCGAGAAGGCGCGGAGCCCGATGATTTCTCCGCTATCGGCGAGATCCTGATACGCGAACATATCGTTGGTACCGGTCTGCACATCCAGGCCAGAGGTTACGCCGTAAGCCACGTTGGCCAGGAACGACCAGTTCTGCACGTCGAGAATGCCGCGGCGAATCTCAAACCAGTGGGCGTGGGTATCGACGAAGCCGGGCACGATGGTCTTGCCCTTAACGTCGAACACCCGAGCTCCGGCCGGAACGCTGCCGCGTTTTCCGACGCTCTTGATGCGGTTGTTTTCAATCACGATGTCGGCGTCGGGGATCACTTCCGTGTCCTTCAAGGTGATGACGGTTGCGCCACGCAGGACGATGGTGCCCTTGGGAGTGGCGCGCGGCACTTCGAGCGCAACGTGGATTTCCTGAACATCCTTGGAACGCTCGTTGAGCTTCTTCTCCTCATTCTTCTCTTCCTTCTTTTCGTCAGATTTGGATGCAGCCTGAATGGTATCTTTTTTGTCGGCGTCGCCGCTTGCTGCGGGCTTCTTTTCGTCCTTATCTTTTTCGTCCTTGGGCTTTTCAAAGGAGATGGAGCTCAGTGGTTGCCGAAAGAGGCTCGCGCCAACGGCCCAGGAAATGGTCTTGCCATCATCGGACCAGTGGAAATAGTCGGCGCCAATATCGGAAATTCGTTTTACGGGAACCATGCCGGAAGTGACGACGATGGTTGGCGACTCTCCTCCAACCACCGGCATGGCCACGAGGAAAAGCTGGTTCATCACTTGCGCGAGGACCCATTGACCATCGGGGCTGACGCGGAGATCATCAGCGGCGATGGGCTCGTCCTCGCTGTAATCGCCAGTGCCTTTCACTTGTAGATGCGTGATGCGATCGGTGCCGTCGTAGCGCAAAGAAACAAGACCCTGCGGCGTGTTGACGTAGATGCGATCTTTTTCGTGAGTGAAGTGCGGCGAGCCGGCTCCTCGCGCCGGCAAAATCAGTTTGGCATCGCCGCCTTCCGACGGAAGCCAGATCAGGTCGGCATTGGAGGTCTGCCCGCCATCGAATTCTGAATTTTCACGGTCGTAGGCATTGCCGCGCAAGAGAACAATTCGCGTGCCGTCGGGCGACCAGACGGGATTGCTGTAAAGGGCCGGCGTTCTGGTGAGTCGAACGGGAGTTCCACCGTCTGAAGGAACCTTCCAAAGCTGGCCGCCGGCATTCGACCAGGTGACATAGGCGAGCCACTTGCCATCGGGCGACCACGCGGGCTGGAACTGGCGAGTTTCGTCGCTCAGGAGCTGGCGAGGTTTGCCATTGGGAAGGTCAATCACATACAGATGAGTCATGGCAGAAAAAGCCATGCGCTTGCCGTCGGGCGATTCGACAGGATCCTGGATCAAGCGAACCTTCACGGGACCTTCTTCGACACGTTGGGGAAAATCGAGTTTCGGCCCAAGATCCAATTTCACATTGGCGGTAAACGGAACGACGGATTCCGCGCCCGACGCCAGATTCAAGCGACGGATCTTACCGTCCTGGTTGTAGAGGATTTCCTTGCCGTCGGGGAAGAAAGCGTAGCCGGGAAAAAGATCGCGCGAGAAGATCGCTTCCTGATCGTCGCGTGTAATAGGATATCGCACCCAACGGTCTTCTCCGGTTTCGAGATTGCGCAAACGCAAGCCGGTCTCGGTCTCGTAGCGGGTTACATATAGCAACTGCTTTCCATCCGGCGAAAGCACCGGGCGAAAACTGCTGCGCAACTGTTCCAGCAGAATGTCCTCGTCACCGGTTTTGCGGTCGCGGCGGGCAATTTGCCAAAGGGGAAACTGCGCGTTGTAGGCGAAGGTACCAGTGCGGCGCGCGTAATAGAGATATTTTCCGTCCGGCGAAGCCACGACACCCAAGGCGTTGGCGCGTTCCCGGCGCGGTTGCTTGGGCGCTACCTTCGCCTTGGTGATTTGAACGCCGGAGCCACCCTGCACGTGATACATCCAGAGTTCGTAGGTGGAAAGGGCTTCCGTGGTTTTTGAGACCAGCACGTAGCTGCCGTCAGGGGTCCATGACGGCGAGGCAAAATCTGACCACGTCTCTTTGGAAAGCTGTTTGGGATCGCTGCCATCCGGTTTCATGATCCAGACGTTTTCGCCGCCATCGCGGTCCGAAAGAAATGCGATCCATCTTCCGTCGGGCGAAAAGCGTGGCTGGCTATCGAATGGCATGCCGCCGGAAATCAGCTTGGCCTCGCCACCTTCGACAGGAAGAGTGTAGATATCGCCGAGAAGTTCGAACACGATGGTGCGGCCGTCGGGCGAAATATCGAGAGAAAGCCAGGTGCCTTCATCGGTGGAGAATTCAATTTTGCGTTCGGGCTTGAGCTCGAGGGTTTTCTTCTCGTCTTTTTTCTCATCCTTTTTGTCGTCCTTCTTCTCGTCTTTCTGATCCTGAGCGAAGACGGTGACAGGCGGAAAGCCAGCGCCACGGAAAATCAGCGTTAGGAGCACACCCCACCCGGCATATCGCAAACACTTCGAGCGAATGGCGCTCATGGAATTTTCCTTTCTGTCATCCCAATGTGTGAACCTGGCCCGCATCCGAACAGCGCGGCGGGCACCCGTCAAAATCTGTCCCCCTAGACCGGCGTTTCTTGTTGTCGTTTCAGCCGCGATCTAACCGTCGGATTCCTCCGCGTCGTCGCCCTCCGGGGCATCGCTGCCATCGAGATTCGGGGCGATGTGCGGCACGCCGGCTTCGTTCATCTTTTTGTTCAACGCGGGCAAGTCTTCTTCCAGGAGTTTTTTCACCTGCGCTGAGGCGTCACTGATCTGGGGCTTCAATTCCGCAATTTTTTCGGTCTGCTGCTGCCCAGGAGCTGCGGTGAAATCGTCGATGTCTTCCATCAAGCCTTGCACCTGGCTGGGCAAGGGAGCCGGAAGCCATTCGAAGGGAGGGCCGGCGTTGCCCAATCCTTCGCGCTCGTGATGGTATTTCTTGGCGAGGTCATTCACTTTCTTTAGCAGTTCCTCCGCCTGCGTTTGAATGGCCGCCGGAATCTTCACGCCATTTTTCTGTTCGGCTTCATGCTTCCACTCTGCCTGTGCGGCTTTCAGCGCAGCCTGGAGCGCCAGAATCTTCTTGCGGTCCGCGGAAGAGGTTTTGGCCATGGCGTAAAGGTCATCCAGAGCCGCACGACGCGCCGTGCGATCGGAGGCGGACAGCGTGCTGCGCGGATCTTCCTCCACCCTGACTTTCTGCGATACTTCTTTTTCGGGCGTTTTGATCTTGATGGTGTATTCACCGGGCTCGACGCGCGGACCGCGTGGACCTTCGTAATAACCCGCGGCCATGGCTTCCTTCTGCTCCTCGGTGGGTTCTGAGGCCGGGTCGTAGCGCAGGTCCCAGTTTGCGCGATCGAAGCCTGCGGCGCCGGGCCCATCAACCTGGCGAATCAGTTTATTGTCCTTGTCGAAGACGGTGATCTTCGCGGGGCCGTCCTTTTTTTCCGGGGCTTCTTTCTTGGACTTGTCTTCCTCTGCCGGTTGCTTCTTTTTATCCTTGTCCCTGTCAGCGTCTTTGTCGGTCTTCTTTGCTTCCGGCGGAATCGCGGTTTGCAAGTAGTAGTTGATCAGGGCGCCGTACGGCGGATTTTTCGCCGTGAAGGATTTTTGGCCGGAACTCCAGCGGCGCGTGCGGAGAAACCACAAAGTGGCGGGGCGCGGAGGGAAGAAGGTAATTCCGGAAGTCGCGAGACTCGCATCCATCTTCTCCAGAGGAGTAATGTCGTCGAGTACCCAGATGGACCTTCCATGAGTGGCCAGCACCAGATCGTTTTCGCGAGCATGAATTTGAATGTCGTCCACGGGCACGGTGGGAAAGTTATTTTTCAACTGTGACCAGGTTGCGCCGCGGTCTTGCGAGATCCACAGGCCAAATTCCATCCCGGCGAACAGCAAATTGGCGTTCACGGGATGTTCGCGAATGACGTGGACGCTGCCGGCGGAGTCGGGAATTCCGTCGCGAAGGGATTTCCAGGTTTCGCCGTAGTCGGTGGTCACAAAAATGTAAATGGCGTAATCGTCGGCGCGGTGCCCATCGAAAGTGGCGTAAGCCGTGCCTTCCGCGTATTTGGAAGCCACCACGCGGCTGATATAGGTTCCCCTGGGAAGGCCGGGAACGCGCGGCGCCACATCCTTCCAGTTCTTGCCTGCGTCGCGGCTGACCTGCAGATTCCCGTCATCCGTTCCGACCCACAAAACGTTTTCGGCGAGCGGCGATTCGCTGATGGTGGTGATGGTGGGATATTCCTCGACGCCATCATGCCGCGAAAGTGTGGATTTATCCGGGACCTTGCCGAAGACCGGCAGCTTGTTTCGGTCGGTAGAGGAAGTGAGTTCAGCGCCCAGGCGAATCCAGGAATCGCCGCGATTGGTGGACTTAAAGAGGTAGTTGCCGCCGTAATAGATGGTCTGGCGGTTGTGGAAGGAAATGGCCACCGGGGAATTCCAATTGAAGCGATAGTGCGGCTCATTGAGCTTTGCCTGCGGTTCGATGGAGCGTTCCTGGCCGGTGCGGATATCGCGCCGAGCCAAATCGCCGTCCTGCGATTCGGTGTAAACAATCCAGGGCTCCACGGGATCCGGCTGGGCGTAAAATCCATCGCCTCCGTGAATGAGCACCCAGTCTTCATCGGCGATCCCATCGGTGGTAAGAGAGCGCACCGGGCCGCACCAGCTTCCGTTGTCCTGCAAGCCGCCACAAACGTGATAGGGACGATCGTTGTCCAAAGCGATTTCGTAGAACTGGCCAACAGCAATGGTGTTCACGAAATCCCAGGTTTTGCCGTTGTCGTAGCTCCAGTGAATACCGCCGTCGCTTCCAGCCAGCATGTGGTTGGAATCCGCGGGATCAATCCAGAGGGCGTGGAAATCTCCGTGGATCTTTTTGACGCGATCGGTGGAAAAGGTTTTTCCGCCGTCTTCGGAAAAATACATGGCCGCGCCCAGAGCCCAGATGCGCAAGTCATTGTTCGGATCGATGCGGACCTGGCTGTAATAGGAGGGGCGCGGATTCGTGTCGCCCATCTTTTTCCAGGTTTCGCCCATGTCGTCGCTTCGGAAAATGCCGCCCTTTTCGTGCTGCACCAGCGCGTAAACGATGTTTGGATTCTTGCGATAGATATCCAGACCGATGCGGCCAGTGTCGCCGCCATTCTCATAAGGCAGGCCCTTCACGAGCCTTTTCCAGGTGAGCCCGCCGTCCACGGTTTTGTAGATGGCGCCATCGGGGCCGCCACCATTGAAACCGAAGACGGTGCGCCTGCGTTGATAGGCTGCGGCGTAGAGAGTGTCGGGACTTTGCGGGTCCATAGCGATGTCGCTGACGCCGGTGTCGTCATTAATTTTCAGGACCTGGGACCAGGTTTTACCGCCGTCGGAGGTTTTGTACACACCGCGTTCGGGATTCGGTCCCCACAAGTGGCCGAGGGCGGCGACGTAGACCACGTTGGGATTTCGCGGATTGATCACGATGCGGCCGATGTGATGAGTGGCGGCGAGTCCCGTGTTCTGCCAGGTCTTGCCGGCATCCATGGATTTGTAGATGCCATCGCCCCAGGAGGAGCTCTGACGATTGTTGGGCTCACCGGTGCCGACCCAAACGATGGAAGGATCCGAAGGGGCAATGGCGATGTCACCGATGGTGGAAACGGCTTCCTTATCGAAGACCGCCTCCCAGGTTGTACCGTTGTTGGTGGTCTTCCACACCCCACCGGAGGCCACGCCCACATAAACGATGTCGGGATTGCTCTCGACCACGGCAAAATCGTCAATGCGTCCGCCCATGACGGCCGGGCCGAGCTCGCGAAATTCCAGTCCTTTGAACTTGTCGTTGGCAGGTGGCGTGGGAGCATCGCCACGAGCCGCGAGAACCGCCGCAAGGCACGCGACGGCCAGCAACAGGCCATTCCTGCACAGCAAAATCCCGATTTTCATGCGATTCTCCGCTACGAAATTGCGCATGATACTTCTTTAAGGCGCGTTTGTGCATCTATTGTTTGCGCGCACGCGATGTTGGCTACAAATCCGTTAGTGCGCGTGCTAGGCTAACCCTTCATCTCATCGAGCCCAAAACGCCGCGTGAACAGAACTCATTCCAATTCCGCCCGCTGCAAAATCCCAAGGATCTTCGGGCCCTTGTTGCTGTTGCTGGCGAGTTCGCGGGAATGCGCCGCGCAGCAGATCAACCTGCCAAAGGCACCGTCGGGGGGCATCGCCGAAATTTCGGCGAAAGGGCCGCAGAGGCGGCAAGGCGATGTGTTCATAGCGGACGACGACGTGGACATTCATTACGGGGAGATGCGTCTGCAAGCGGACCACGTCGAATACAACAGCGCGACCTACGAATCATTCGCCCGCGGACACGTGAAATTCGATTTTGAGAATCAGCACCTGGAAGCGGATGACGCTCAGCTGAACATTCAGACGGGCCACGGCACGTTCCACAATGTTCACGGCAACGTGAAATTGGAACGTCATCCGAACCCGATGCTGCTGATCACTGAGAACCCCGTATATTTTGAGGCGAAGGAAGTGGAGCGGATGTCCCAGGATTACTATATCGTTCGCCATTCCTGGTTTACGATTTGCGATGCGCAGCATCCTACGTGGCAGTTTTACGCGCCCGAAGCCAAGATCACGCTCGAAAAGAGCGTGGCGCTGATCAATTCCAATTTCCGGTTGTACCGCGTTCCGCTTCTCTGGTTGCCTTACGCCACGACGCCGGCGGGTGAGCGCGTGCGGCAAACTGGATTCCTGATTCCCGTGGTCGGTAATAGCACCACCAAGGGCTTCACGATTGGCGATGCCTTCTATTGGGCGCCCACTTCCTGGATGGACTTAACCACCGGATTCGAGTACTTCAGCAGACGCGGACCTAGCGAACGCGTTGCATTTCGCGCCCGCCCTTTTGAGAACACCTCCATTCGCTACACCTATTTTGGAGTGCAGGACCGCGAGAATCAGGGTGGCTACCAGCAGCAACTGGAAGTGCAATCGCTTTGGAATCACGGCTGGCGCTTTGTCACCGATCTGAATCAACTTTCCTCGATGACCTTCCGGCTGGCGTTCGGCGATACGTATGAAGAAACCATCAGTTCCGATATCCGCAGCTCGGTTTTTCTGACCAACAATTTTCACGGCTACAGCTTCAACGTCGCGACCTTGAACGACCGCAGCTTCCTTGAACTCAGTCCGGCAAACAGCGTGGTGCTGCGCAGCGCCCCGGAAGCGCGTTTCAACTCCGTGGAGCAGGCGCCGTGGAGCAACCTGCCGTTTTATTTTTCCTTCACTTCGTACGCCGGGGCGTTGCACCGCGACGACGAGTTCATCAACACGCCCAATTTTGTACCACGCGTGGAATTCGCGCCGCGAATTACTTTGCCTTTACACCTTGGGGACTGGCTTGGCATCACCAGTTCGGCAACGTTTCGCACTACCTATTACGGCGACTCGTTAAACGCCAACGACATCCTGACCGGCAACGCCATATCGCGGAATACCGGCGAGTTCGCGGTTGAGCTGAGTCCTCCGACGCTGGAACGCTACTTCGATCGCCCGCAAACCAAGCACCGTTACAAGCACACCATCGAGCCGTACATTACTTACCGGTACGTGACCGGGGTTAATGATTTCGCGCAGTTCATCCGTTTTGACAGCGATGCCACGCTGACTAACACGAACGAAATCGAGTACGGCATTACGCAGCGGCTGTGGGTGAAACAGGGAGACGATCAACCGATTGATTTTCTGACCTGGAAACTCGTGCAGAAGCATTATTTCGATCCGACGTTCGGCGGGGCGCTGGTTACCGGGCAGCGCAACGTGTTTCAGGCGCTGGACTCGATCACGGCGTTTGCATTTGCATCGACACCGCGGAACTGGTCGCCCATCATCAGCGACGTCACGCTGACGCCGGGTGGCAAGTACGATGCCGAGCAAATTTTGATTTACGACACGCAACTGCACAAGGTAACGACGATTGGTACGCTGCTGAAAATCAAGCCGTACAGCGAGTTTTACATGACCGTGGCGGACTTTCGATTGCAAGGGGATCCGATCGTCGAGACTCCGTCGCATCAGATACGCGCGATCATCGGGTACGGCGGGCTGACTCGGCAAGGCTTCAACGTGGCCACCGGAATCAGCTACGACATCCAGAATTCGACGCTGCAAAACCAGTTTGTGCTGCTGAACTACAACGGCGGGTGTTGCGGGCTCGCAGTGGAATACCGGCGCGTCGATCTTGGAGTGGTGCGGACGGAAAATCAATTTCGCGTTGCATTCGTCCTGGCGAACCTGGGGACATTTGGAAATTTGCGCCGCATGGACAAGGTTTTTTGATGGCTACCGAATCGGGAGTTGCGTTCGCTTCCATTCCGGAAATTGCGCGGCTATACCGCCAACGAAAACTTTCGCCCGTGGAGCTCAGTCGTTTCTTGCTGCAGCGCATTAAGAAACTGAATCCGCATTTGAACGCCTTCATTACGGTGAGCGAAGAAGTAGCGCTTCAGCAGGCCAAGCGCGCGGAATCGGAACTTGTCGGCAAACGAGGCCATAAGTCGCGCCGCGATCGCGGGCCGCTTCACGGCATCCCTATTTCTCTGAAGGACAATATCTATACCGCCGAGGTGCGCACAACCGCAGGGTCGCGTGTGCTGCGCGACTTCGTACCGCTGCATGACGCACCCATTGTCACCGCGCTGCGAGAGGCGGGCGCGGTGCTGCTTGGCAAAACGAACATGCACGAGTTCGCCTACGGCACCACGAGCAACAATCGGCATTACGGCGCGGTGAGAAATCCCTGGGACGTTTCGCGAATTGCTGGCGGATCGAGCGGCGGATCTGCTGCTGCGCTCGGGCTGGGCTGTGCTACGGCAGCATCGGAACAGACACGGGCGGCTCGATTCGTATACCTTCGTCGCTTTGTGGAGTCGTTGGACTAAAGCCCGGCGTGGGACGCGTGAGTGCAGACGATGTGGTGGCACTCTCGCCGACGCTGGATTTTGTTGGTCCGCTGGCAAGAAACGCCGAGGATGCGGCGTTGCTGTTGGAAATCATTGGCGTGCGTGGAAAAGGCGAGCGGCGTCCAAGTTTGGGGCGCGCGGCATCTTCGCGCTCGCGTCGCTCTCGGCTGGGCGTGCCGAAGGAATTTTTTCTGGATGTGTTGAGCCCGGAAGTGGAACGCGCGTTCCAGTCAGCTCTCCGTGTGCTACAGAAGCACGGCGCGCGCTTGAAAGAGGTTTTGCTCCCGCTGGTGAGGGAAACCGAGGACGCGGGGAATCAAATTGCCTGGGCCGAAGCGGCGCACTACCACCAGCAGGCGGGCTGGTATCCGGCGCACGCGGAAGAATACGACGAGGATGTCCGAAAGCGGTTGGAGCTGGGGACGAAAGTTCCTGCGGTCGTGTACATCCAAGCGCTGGAATTGCGCCAACAATTCATCGCGGCGTTCCACCGGCTTCTGGAGGAGGAAGAACTCGACGCGCTGGTGGTTCCGACGACCCCAATCATCGCAACGCGCGTGGGCGAAGAGTCGGTCACAATCCAAGGCCGCATCCATCCGACGCGAGGGCTGCTGCTGCGATTGAATCGGCCGGCGAATCTTGCCGGGGTTCCAGCAATTTCCGTGCCCTGCGGGCTAACGGAGAATGGCCTTCCGGTCGGGCTGCAATTCATCAGTGCGGTGACGGATGAGGCGCTGCTGCTGGAACTGGCGCGCAATTTTGAAAGCAACTGCCCGCTCGGAGCGCGGCCTGCGCTGGATTTTCTGAATTGATCGCGCAACTCGCGAGTTAAACTCTGTGCGCGATTTTAGCGTTGCGATCCTTTGTCGATCCTCCACGGTTTTGTCACCAAAGACTACTCGAGGTTTGCGCAACAGTTCGGGCTGGCGTCGGCACGGCGCGTGGGTAGTGGCGCATCACCCAGTCTCCGATGAAATATCCAAGTGTCCCGGTAATGATTCCAGCGAAAATATCGGCTACATAGTGGTAGCGGCCCCAGATGGTGGACAAACACATCAGAAACACACAGGGCATCATCACCCAGAACAGCCAGCGGCGAAATTTCCAAGCGCCCCAGAGCACAGCGATCGATCCGGCGACGTGTTCCGAAGGGAAGGCCGCGCCGCGCACGCGCCCGTAGTGCTCGATGAAATTGATGGTGGCGGTGATGGGGCCGCCTTCAAGCGCTGCCTTCCAGGAACCGGCGAGCGAAAACCACGGGCTTTCCACGGGAAAAAACATGGCGATCATATAGCCGATGGCGTAGCCCACCATGGAGTAGGTCATCACCGACCAGTAGGCCCGCCAATCTTTCTGGAAATACAGAATGCCGCCGAGAATCAGCAGATACGTGAAGTAGGTGAGGTAAGCGAGCTGTACGAATTCGTTGCGGCCGGGGGTGGCAAATTGCTCCAGCCAGATGGTGGGCTGCACGCCCGTCAGCCAATGATCGAACGCCAGCAGTTTGCCGTCTTGCCAATGTGGCGTGAATATCGTCATGAGCTGCGCGAGCTCTTCAAAACAGAACAGAAAAAACAAGTGAGGATACCAGTGTCGCCAGAAGCGCCACCAGCGGCTGGAAAAGGTTGCGCCTTGCACCGCCGCGCGAGCTGCCGACGGCGCCCAAACCCGGCAGAGCGACAGCATGACAACGACAACGAATGCGCGAACTGCCAGCAAGCGAAGCGGATGTTGCAGGTTGCGCGCGAACAGCACGATCAGGATGCTTGAAACCGCCAGGTACGTGAGGGCCATGCGTTCAAACGCGCCGCATGCGGCCCATGCGGCCGTCAGCTGCTCCTCCATTGCTTTTCGCATTCGCGCGAAACTGATCTCACCGCCGGTTGGCAACGCGATTTCCTCTCCCAGTCGCCCCGGCGCCAGCCATGGCGAAGCTATCTGTTTGCTGAATTGCCGAGCTTCTCTGCCGTTCATGCGTGGCTCTCCGTCCGTCGGATTTTCGTTCCCACACGGGAAAAGCCCGGGGAAATCATAGTCTTCTGGTGGTTCCAGTGCCAAATGGGCCAATCGCAGCGATTGGCGAGAGCGGCAAGGTCGCTTCCAGGGTTCACCACTTGCGGGCGTCCAACGGCCGCAAGCATCGCGCGATCCATCAAGGAATTGCCGTAGGCATAGCACTGCGCGGAATCCATTTGTTTTTTCCGCACAAATTGTTTGATCGCGCGGGATTTTTCTTCTCCGTGCATGGCTCGGTCGGCCACCTGTCCGGTCCCGTGTCCGCGCACCTCCACCAGGCGCGTGGCGCGAATCAGGACCTTGGTTTGCAGGCCAAGCGCTTCCAGTTCGCACTCCAGCGCGGTAGCCGCGACTTGTGCCAGGACTTCCAACGTTCCGCTGAGCAGAACGACGTTGTGGCCCTGCTGTGCGTGCCAGGCAATTCGTCCGACGGCTTCTTCGTAAAACGAAATCGTGCCCATCAATTCGAATACCCGGTCGGCGCTGATGCCCTGCAAGTAACGCTTGTTGGCATTGCGCACCGCGGCGATGCCCTGCGGCAGCAAACGAATCGCTTCAGCAAACCACGCCAAATAATTCCACAGCGGGATCGCTCCGCTGTGGCGCAGGCCTGCGAAGAGTCTTTTTTCCAGCGAAGGCTCTGGCATCAGGGTGCCGTCGATATCGAAGAACGCCGCGACGGGCAGCTCAGTCATGCCGCTCCTCCTCGCGCCGGTGTCCGGGAAGCCTCGCTCGACAGAGCTGCGGACAGGAATTTCGGGCCTTCCAGGAATATGGGCAGGCCGCGAAGCACGCAAAAGAGAGCTGTCACCCAAGCAAGAGTCTGCGCCCCGGCGCGAATGGCCGAGTGCGCGTCGACCGTTAGCGGACCGAGCAGCGCCACCGGCCCGCGCGTCAAGGCGAGCTCCAAACCCAGATAGCAGAAGCAGACGCACTTCAGCGCCGCGTAGGTGCCGCGACTCCATCGCGATGCCACCAACGTGCGTCCCCACCAGGTTTGCAGCATGGCGTTGGCACCCCAGCCGGAATGCCCGGCCTTCAGCGCCAGCCCGCGCAAGAAATCCGTGGCGGCGCCACGAGCGAAAAACAGCATGGGAAGCCACAGCGAAACCATGCCGACCACGGCAAAATAAGTGAAATACATGTGCTCGATGATGCGGTCGCCTAGGATATCGATCTGCGCGCCGACCGCAGTCGCCATTTTCTTGCTGCGCGCGAGGTGGCCATCGAGGGCATCCAAAGCGATCGCGGCTACCGTCAGCACCACGGCCAGCAAGTTGAGCCATGCACCATGTCCAAACAGGCCGACGGCAGCAAAGCCCACGATTACGCGCAGAAACGTCACTTTGTTGGGCGTCCAGATCATGGCCACCTTGCGGGTCAGTTGCTGATCAGTCGAGAGGCAAAAGCCATGCCATTTGGAGCGGGAGTAAGCTTTCTATTTGTAGCGAGTTAGCGGCATAAGAATTGGTGGGCGAGAGAACGCCGCCAGCCAGACACCTCAGTTGTCATCTTTGTGTTGCCGCGAGCGTTCTTGTGTCGTTCGCGTCTAACCAAATTTCGCGCCGTCTGTAACTTCCGGTGACGCGGAACTATCAGAACGGGAGGGCCAGGGTCAGCCTGCTGAGGTCATGCTCGTTTTGTGCGAGAATGGAGGCGTAGGGAATGGCTGTTTTGCCCGTCCGGGAAAGCTCTCAAATGTTCGCACTCGCTTTGGACAGAAACGTCGCGGCGGATGTGCCGCTCGCAGGGGCTTTCCTTGCGGGGCTCATCTCGTTCCTCTCTCCCTGCGTGCTTCCACTTGTGCCCGGATACGTCTCGATGCTTTCGGGGATCGGGGTGGAACAGCTGCGCCAGGGTGAACAGCCCAAGTCGAATCTGTTCGCCTCGGCGATCGCATTCGTCATCGGGTTCTCCGTGGTATTCGTCGGACTGGGCGCATCGGCCAGCGCTGTTGGCGGCTTCCTGAACCAAAATCGTTCGTTGCTCGCCCCGATTGCGGGAGCGCTAATCATCTTGTTTGGCCTGCATCTGCTCGGGGGTCTTATCAAGATGAACGTGCGAGCGGGCGTCATTCTCGGAGTCGTGCTTGTCGCGCTGGGCATAGCGGCGCTGCTGCACCACGGGCCGCTGTTCCTGGGACTGGGCGCGAGTCATTTCTTTTCGCTGTCGCTGATCGGTTTTTTTGGACCGCAACTCGCGCGCTGGCTGAATCAGGATGTTCGCTTGCGCAGCCAGGACACCAAGCCGGGAGCAGTCAGCGGTTTCTTTCTCGGATTCGCGTTTGCGTTTGGGTGGACGCCGTGCATTGGGCCGATTTTGGGCACTGTGCTGGCCCTCGCCGCCGCGAGTGACACGGTGGCGCGCGGCATTTTGCTGCTGGCCGTCTATTCCGCGGGGCTGGCGGTTCCGTTTCTGTTGACCGCACTGGGACTGGGCCAGTTCATGCGTTTCTACAAGAATTTTCGCAAGTACCTGCACGCCGTCGAACTGGTCAGCGGCGTGCTTCTGCTGTTCGTCGGTGGCCTGGTGTTCTTTAACCGGCTGACGTGGTTGACGGGTAAACTGACATTCTTGAATCGCTTTAATATGTAACGAAAATTTCTTAGTATGGGTAAGCTTCGATGAAAAAAATTGCCATCATTGTTCTCACTGTTGCGGCGCTGATTGGCATCACGGTTTACGCCGATCGCGCCACGCGTCTTTCTACCAACCACAAAGTGGCGCTGCGCGCTGATGCCCAGGAGAAGCCCGCGCCGGAAATCAGGTTGAAGGATCTGAACGGCAAAGACGTAGCGCTGGCCGACTACAAGGGCAGGGTGGTGCTGCTGAACTTCTGGGCTACCTGGTGCGATCCGTGCCGCGTGGAGATTCCGTGGCTGATCGACCTGCAGGCGAAATACGCTTCGCGGGGCTTCACCGTTGTTGGCGTGGCGATGGACGAAGAGGGCAAATCAGTTGTAGCCCCATTCATCGAGAAAGAACGCTTCGACGTGAATGGCAAGCAACTTCCGATGGACTATCCCATTTTGCTTGGCGACGATGATGCCGGAGAAAAATTCGGCGGCATTCTCGGTTACCCGACCAGCTTCCTAATTTCGCGCGATGGCAAGATCGCGATGAAAATCCAGGGACTCAGGAGCCAGGACGAAATCGCCAAAGCGATTGAAGATCAGCTATAGACAGGTTACCCAGCGTGCTCTCTGAACACGACTTTCAAAAGAAGGCCGACGCACTGTTCGAAGAATTGAAGAAGCGGTTGCTGCGCCTGGGCGACGAGCACGGTTTCGACGTGGAGGGCGAAAGCGGCAAGCTGGAAGTGATCTTCGAAGAGCCGGAGCCCGCGAAATTTGTCGTATCGCCAAACACGCCGATCCGGGAAATCTGGGTTTCCGCGCTTTCCACGAGTTTCAAACTGGCGTGGTCCGATGCCCGCAATGCCTTCATCCTGGACAAGACTGGCGAAGATTTGTTTGGAGTGATGAGCCGGGTGATTTCCGAGCAGCTGGGCACGAAGGTGATCGCGTGAAACGCTCTCTCGCGGGGTTTTTGATCGTTCTCACCAGTGTGGCTCTTTGCGCTTCGCGCGTTGCCGCACAGGCGCCGCCATCAGGCAAGGATGTGGTTGCGCCCGCGGCTTACGTTTCGTTCGATCCTGTCGCGCGTGGCGCGGCGTTTCAGGTGGCGGTGATCATGAAGATTCGCCCCGGCTTTCATGTGAACGCGCGCGAAGTGACGGAGGACTACTTGATCCGCACGGACCTGCGCGCTGACGTTCCCGCCGGGTTCAAAGCCGGCGAGGTGGTCTACCCCAAAGGCACGCTGCAGACATTTTCGTTTTCGAAAAACAAGCCGTTGAATGTGTACACCGATTCCGTGACGCTGTTCGTTCCGGTCACGGCGCTGTCTGAGGCGCCGGCCGGCACGCAGCACATCCCAATGAAACTGCGCTACCAGGCATGCAGCGCGGAAATCTGCCTGCCGCCGGTCACCTTGAATTTGGATGTGCCATTGAACGTAGCCGCAACCGCCAGCGCCGCGCGTCCCGCCCATCCGGAAGTATTTTCACCGCGCAAATAAACTTGTAGAATCCGCTTCTCTTCCGCCCAGAATGGAATTCCCGTGACCGCGCAGGTTCGCTCCCGGCGGCGATGGCCGATTGTCCTGACGATTCTTGGCGTTGTATTGGTTTCCCTGGCGTTACTCATTTACTGGCGCGCGCGCGACATCGACGAAACCACACGCGCCTGGGTGGTAGGGGAACTTTCGCGGCGCTTCCAGAGCGCAGTGGAACTGGAATCGCTGAAAGTGCGCGTTCTGCCCATGGTGACGGTGAAGGGCTCAGGGCTCATCATACATTTCCACAACCGGCTGGACGTGCCGCCGATGTTCCAGATCAAGGAATTCTCCTTCAATCTGGGCCTGCGGAGCTTGTTGCAAGCGCGGCACCACATTTCCAACGTCAGCGTGCGCCATATGGTGATTACGATTCCGCCGCGGGAAAAGAAGCCCGACGGCGAGAAGCCGGCTGCAGCTAAATCGCCGAGCGGGCCTCCGCCCCAAGTGATCGTGGATCGCATCGATTGCGACGACACATTGCTTCTGATTCTTTCCAGGAAGCCGGGAAAGGACCCGCTGGATTTCGATATTCATGATCTGGTGCTCACCAGCGTGGGCGCCGGCCAGCCCTTCAATTTTCGCGGCAATCTCACCAATGCCAAACCCAAAGGTGAAATCGTCACGGTCGGGATGTTCGGCCCCTGGGACGCCGAGGAACCCGGCGATTCCGCGGTGTCCGGCAAGTACACGTTCACGAACGCGGATCTGGGGCCGTTCCCGGGCATCCAAGGCATGCTGTCGTCGACGGGCAAGTACGACGGGCAGCTCAACAGCATTCACGCGCAAGGAGAAACCGACACGCCGGATTTCGCGCTTGATCCGGTGGGCCGCGCCGTGCCGCTGCACACGGAGTTTGATGCCACGGTCGACGGCACCGACGGGGATACGTACCTTCATCCCGTGACAGCTACGCTGCGGCGTTCCGTGATTGTTTCCAACGGCAGCGTGGTGCGCGTTCCCAGCAAGCAGGGCCACCTGATCACGATGGACGTAAACGCCGCGAATGCACGGCTGGAGGATGTGCTCGCTCTCGCCGTGAAATCCGCGAAGCCGCCCATGAGCGGGCCCATCAAGATTAAGGCCAAGCTCATGATTCCACCCGGCAAGGAAAAGACCATTGACAAGATGCTGCTCGACGGCGATTTTGATGCGGACCGTGCGAGCTTCGCCAGCTCCGAGGTGCGGCAGAAACTGGCAGCGCTGAGCCGCCACGGCCTCGGCGAGCCTAATAATGAAGAGGCGGGAAGCGCGCTCTCCGGCCTGAAGGGACACTTCCACCTGGAAAACGGAGTGATTGCGTTCCAGGGTCTGAACTTCAGCGTGGAGGGCGCCGCGATTCTGCTCGATGGCAGCTACAAAATTCGCGGAGGCGAACTTGATTTCAAAGGACAGCTGCGGCTGCAAGCCACGCTATCGAAGACTTTGACCGGAATGAAGTCGGTGCTTGCGAAACCGCTCGATCCGCTGTTCAAGAAAGACGGAGCGGGAACGGTGATTCCCATCAGCATTACAGGCACGCGCGACGAGCCGGTGTTTGCTGCCACCGTGTTTCACAAAACGTTCAAGAAAGAAATGACCCGCGAGGCGCCCGCAAAGCCATCGGCGAAATGAATTACACAACGAGCGCGGTCTACTCGCTGTCCAAAGGAGATTGAGATGTCATCCTGAGATCCGCGCCTTTTGTGGCTCGAAGGATCTCAGCGTCTTTTTGAGCGTGAGAGTAGAAAGGTGGATGGCGGTGGTTGCCAGAACCTATTTTGGGAACTGGTTGAGGGCGGCGCGCAGTCTGCGCACCACACGCTCCTGGCCCAGAACCACCATGGTATCGAACAGCGGCGGGGCGACGGCCTGCCCGACGATGGCTACGCGCGTCGCGTTGATCAACAAGCCCGCCTTGACGCCGGCTTCTTCCGCCACTTTTCGCGCCGCGTGGTCGCAGGCATCGTGATTCCACTCGGGCAGCGCGACCAAGGCGTCGGCAAGTTTCGCCAGCAACTCCGGCACTTTTGCATCTTTCCAGAATTTCGCCTTAGCGGCTGGATCGATGTCAAAGTCGTCGCTGAAGAACGCGCGCGACCAGCTGGAAAAATCAGGCAGCAAACGGATTCGCGGACGCAGGAGGTCCACCGTCTTTGCGAACCACTCGTGGCCCGCTCCCGAAGCCCACTCTTCATTCCACAGTCCGTCCTGCTTCAATTGCTCTTCCACTTGCGGCAGCAACTCCTCGATGGGCAGCTTCTGGAGATACTGCTGGTTGAACCATTCCAGTTTGGCGCGGTCGAACACTCCATTTGTCCGGCTGACACCCTCGAGCGAAAATTTCTCCAGTAACTCGCCGGTGCGCAGAAATTCCTGGTCGCCGCCCGGCGACCATCCCAGCAGCGCCAGGAAATTCCGGAAGGCTTCGGGCAAAAACCCTTCGCGGCGGTACATGTTCACATCGGTGGCGCCGTGGCGTTTAGAGAGACGGGATTTGTCCGCACCGAGAATCAGCGGCACGTGCGCGAACACCGGCGGCTCTTTCCCGAAAGCGCGATAGAGCAACACCTGCTTGGGGGTGTTGGAAATGTGGTCGGCGCCGCGAATCACGTGGGTGATGCGCATGTCGATGTCGTCGACCACCACGCTCATCTGGTACATGGCCTGGCCGAATTCTTCGCCCTCTTTTCCGGAACGCACCAGGACGAAATCTTCCATTTCATCGTTGGAAAATTCGCGCTCGCCAAAAACGGCGTCGGAAAATTTCGTCGTTCCGCCTACGGGCACTTTAAAGCGAATCGCCGGCTTTGTGCCCGGTGTAGACGGCTTGCCGTCGCGGCACGAGCAGCGCACTACGCGGCGCACTGGCTGCTTTTCCGCGCCTTCTGCGGCGTGGTCGCCGCCCACATACTTCTCCGGCGGGCAGTAGCATAAGAACGCGCTTCCGTTGGCCAGAAGCTTTCGCCCTGCCTCCTGATAAAGCGCGGTGCGTTGCGACTGGTAGAACGGCCCTTCATCCCAATCCACGCCCAGCCACTTCAGCCCTTCCACGATGCCTTCGACCAACTCGGGCTTGTTGCGCTCCGCGTCGGTGTCCTCGATGCGCAGAATCATGGTGCCGTGCTCTTTGCGCGCGAATAGCCAGTTAAACAGCGCGGTACGCGCTCCGCCCACGTGCAAATAGCCGGTCGGCGAAGGCGCAAATCGTACTCGCGCTGCTCCGGCCAGTGTGGTGCTTGCTTCCGTCATGGTTCATCCCGTTTCGTGGTCATTGTGTAAACCTTCAGTGTAGCGAACCCTCCCCGATGCCGTCCAACAAGCTCATGCTCGGCATGCTCGGCTACGCTCGGCTCGGCCTGCTCGGCCAGTTGGTCGGTTTTTCGATTACTGGCTTACCGGGACTGGGCCGTGCATATGGGTATTTTTGACAATAGCCGGCCTCTGTAACCGGGGGTAGCTTCTCTGGATGATTCTTCGATCGTCGGTACTCGGATCTGCAAAACGAGCGTTTTTCGCCGGGATCTCGCCAACTGTCATGGCCCTCATATTACTTCTCGATGGCGGATGCGGCTCTAAGAACGACGCCATCAATCAGGCGGAGAAAAACGACACGATTAACGGAATTCCCGTGCCTAGCCTCGCCGAGACCAAGGCGATAGCGCAGGAGGGGTTTATCTTCGGGCTACCCATCGTGATGTACTACACGTCGGCGTATGAATTATTTGTGGATCCAACCTCTTCCCAATACAAGGCGCCCGTTGGGCAACTCACCAATGAGGCGCGGGTTTTTACCCCCAAGGATACTGCGGTCATCACACCAAACAGCGACACTCCGTATTCCCTTATGGAGATAGACCTGCGCGCCGAACCGACCGTGATATCGCTCCCCGCGGTTCCGAAGCCGCGCTACTACTCAGTGCAGCTGACGGATGCAAATACTTTTAATTACGGGTACATGGGGAGCAGGACAACCGGCACTGGGCCGGGTGATTATATGATCGTTGGTCCCGATTGGAAAGGCGAGACGCCTGCCCATATCAAGCAAGTCTTCCATTCGACCACGCCGTTTTCGGCGGTGGTCTTTCGCACACAGCTATTGAATACGGCGGATATGCCCAATGTCGTCAAGATCCAGGCCGGATACAAAGTTCAGCCGCTCTCCAAGTATCTGAAGCAACCCGCACCGGCCGCCGCTCCAGCGGTCGAATATCTGAAGGTCAATGCGGAGATTGCGAAAAAGGAGTTTTGGTAAGTGCTTGCTTTTGCGCTGCAGTATATTCCGCCCAGCCCGGAAGAGGCTGCGATTCGCGCGAAGCTAGCCAGTATCGGGATCGGTCCGGGTAAGAAATTTGACCTGAAAGATCTATCGGCGGAACACAAGGCCGCCATGCTGCTGGGCATGAAGGCCGGTGACGATGCGGTTGACAAGTACATTGCCAGCGGAGGCGCGGTAATCAACGGATGGAATGTCGGATCGTTCTTCGGCGACCGTGCCTTCTACAACGGAGACTGGCTCAAGCGAGCGGCTGCGGCCAAGGGCGGAATCTTCGGCAACAGCGCCATTGAGGCCATGTATCCACTGACGAGGGTCCTCGCCAACGGAGAGACTCTGGACGGCAGCAAACACAACTATACGCTGACGTTCGTCAAGGACGGACTGCCGCCGGTGAACGCATTCTGGTCGGTGACGATGTATGACGGTAAGACGCAGTTCCTGATCGACAATCCGATCAATCGTTATCTGATCAACTCGCCGATGCTGCCGGGGCTGAAAAAGAATGCGGATGGCTCGCTGACTCTCTACATCCAGAAAGACTCGCCGGGAAAACCGGAGGAATCCAACTGGTTGCCAGCGCCGAACGGGCCCATTTATCTGGTCATGCGATTGTACTGGCCAAAGGAAACACCGCCTTCGATCTTGCCACCGGGCTCAGGAACCTGGCAGCCACCAGCGGTGGTTCAAGCGCCGTAGGCCGACCTTCAAACAGAACAAAACTGGCTGCACAGTCAGGAGCGCAGGTTTTTCTGGGCGCGCACGTCGTTGAACTCCTCCCGGAGATGCAAATGGGCGCTTCCCGGGTGGCGGGGGGCCTGCTACCTCTTACGCCACTAGTACTCGGGTAGGCTTGCGCGGGGTTTTTTCCGTGCCTCATAATCTCATGTGCTCTGTTTTCTGTGCGGTTTCGGAGACCGCGACAGGCTGGCGGGTGTGTTTTCTGGGGTTCCTAAAATCAGTGTATCTTGCGAATGCCCCAGCCAATCCTTTCGTGGAACGATTTGGTATTCTTCCGATGCGCAGGCGGCGGCGCTGCTAAGCTAGGACATGGCTCAAAGCATCATCGCGCTCGGACTGCTTCTCGCCACTCTTCTTGTCGGAGTGTTTTTTGCGTACATCTATTCGCTGAAGCGCCAGCCCTATCTATTGTTCTGGACCGCGGGCTGGGTGCTTTATGCCTTGCACTACCTTGGGCCGGGGCTTGCGCCGTGGTTCGCTTCCGACTCCTTCATCGTTTCGTTGAATCACATGTTGTTCGGCTTCGCGGGCATCTGCTTCTTCCTTGGCACGCAACTGTACATTCGCCAGCAGCTTTGGATTGTTCCGGCTATCGGCGCCGCGGTTGTAATCGCCCTGTGGTCCGCGGCGAATGGCTTGAATTATTTCTCGGTGTCCTCTTACATTCCCGCTTCCCTGATTTTTGTTGGCGTAGGGTTCCTGTTCTGGCGGGAAAGCCAGCACCACGAAACACTAGCGGATGGTCTGCTGAGCATCGCGTTCGTGGCCTGGGGGCTGATCTTCCTGGTATTCCCGTTCCTGCGGCTCACGCCCGAAGACGCGGAGCAGGCACTGCGGCCGATTTCTTCGATCCCCACGGCGTTCGTTTCGATGCTGCTGGTGATGGCGGTGTATGAAGAGGAAAAGCGCCGCGTCGAACGCAACATGCTGGCGCTCTCTAACCTGAACCTGGCCACCTCGAGTTTCGTGGGAGGAGAAATCCAGCGCATGCTGGCGCAGGCACTCGACCGGGTGCTGGGCGTCGTGCGCCTGCCCGCCGGGGCGCTGTTCCTGCACCATGGCGATCCCACCGGACCCACTTCGGTGGTATCCGCAGGCATTCCCGACGATTTCTGCCGCAAAGCCCAGGAAGAAGGACTCGACGATTATCTCGTCGGACTGGTGTCGCGCTTGGGCGGGCTGCTCGGTTTCCGCGATCTGCGCGACGACAATCTGAGCGCGCTGGAGCGCGACGAGCCCATCCGGCGCTTCCGGGAACTGGCATTGCAACAGGGATTGCGCAGCGTGGTAGTGATCAGCCTGCAAGCCAAGGAGCAGGCGTTCGGCTTGCTGCTGCTGGGCACGCCGGACAATCGGCGATTCGCTCCCGCGGAATTGCGACTGCTGCTGGCGCTGGGCCACCAGATCGGCATGGCCGTCGAAAACAGTTTCCTGATTCAGCAAACCTCGCGCCGTTCGGAAGAACTTCACGTGCTGAACGAAATCGGGCGGGCGCTGAGCTCCACGCTGAATCGCGAAGATCTGCTGCGGCGGATTTGGGAAGAGTTGCGACGCTTGTTCGACGTCAAGAATCTTTACATTGCTTCCCTGGATCCGGTGCGCGACGCCATCCAGTTCGAACTGGAAATGGTCGACAGCGTGCGCCAGCCCAGCCGCTCGCGTCCCGCGGGCAATCACATCACGGAGTACATCCTGCGCACGCGCCAGCCAGTGCTGGTGCAGGAAAACTACACCACGGAGATCAAGAAGCTGGGCGTCGACCCGCTGCGCACCGCCGGCTCGTTCTGCGGCGTGCCGCTGGTGGCGTACGATCACGCCGTGGGTGCGCTGTGCATTTATTCCGACGAGGAGCGCGCCTTCGATGAAGGCCATCTGGAGCTGCTTCGCGTGCTTGCGAGCGAGGCCAGCATTGCCATCGAAAACGCGCGGCTCTTCCAGGAGGAGCGCACCAAGGCCCGCCACCTGAGCCTGCTCAACCTGATTTCGCGCGATGCGATCGCCACGCTGAACCCGGATGAAGTGCTGGCCAAAATTACCGAGCAGTTGGAAAACGGCTTAAGCTACGACCACATCGGCATCGCTCTGCTGGATTACACCACGCGCGAGCTGGTGGTGCAGGCGGAAAGCGGCAAGCGCCGCGGCGCCCTCGGCCACCGGCTGCCTCTGGATGCGGGCCTCGTTGGACAAGTGGCGCGCACCGGCAAGCCAGCGACGTACCGCTCGCTGCCGACCACGCAGAGCGGTCCTAAGCCCGTACTGCCGGACAGCCAGACCGCGATGGCTTTGCCGATCTTCTACGCTGACCATCTGCATGGTGTGCTGTACGTAGAAACCGTGGAACGCGTGGACTTTTCCGAGGAAGAGTCGCTGCTGCTGCACACCCTGGCCGACTTGATCTCCGGCGCGCTGCACAATGCCCTTACGTTCCAGAAGGCCCAGGAGCAAGCCATCACCGACGGCCTGACGGGCGTCAAGACACACCGCTTCTTCATGGAAGCGCTTTCTTCGGAGTGGAAACGCTCGTCGCGCGCGGGTCGTTCGTTCGCGCTTGTGCTGATGGACCTGGACCGCTTCAAGTTCGTGAACGATTTTTACGGCCACCTGGAAGGCGACCTGGTGCTGCAGCGCGTGGGCCAGATCCTGGAAACCAATTGCCGCCGGTCGGATGTCGTGGCGCGGTATGGCGGCGACGAATTTGTCATCCTGATGCCGGAAACCACCATGGAGCAGGCTCGCCAGCTGGCCGCCAAACTGCGCGGCTGGGTATCCGCCGACCCGCTGCTTCGCGAGAAAAACATCAGCGCCAGCTTCGGCATCGCGTGCTATCCGCTGCACGGCTCTTCGCCACAGGAACTGATACAGGTGGCGGATGCCTCGATGTATCTTTCCAAGCACCAGGGTGGGAACACGGTATCCACCGCCGATCACGTCGATCCCAACGAAGCGCGCCGCTGGAAACGCGACGTCCTGGAGGCTTATCTCGGCGTAACGCTAAAGCGCTTGTTCGCCACGGGCCCCGAAGCTTTCGAGGAAATCTATCAGCGGCTGCGCCAGTTCACGGATTCGTTGCCTGAAACGGAAGTCGCGGGCGCTCCGCAGGATCCCACCTCCGTGCCGCAATCCATCCTGGATACCGTCACTTCGCTGGCTTACGCGATCGATGCCAAAGATCAATATACCCAGGGCCACTCGCAGAAAGTTTCTGCGTACGCTGCGCTGCTGGCCGAAGCGTTGGGAATGTCCGAACCGGAGGTGGAGGAGATTCGCCTCGCCGCGGTACTGCACGATGTCGGCAAGGTGGGGATTCCCGAGAGCATCCTGAACAAGAGCGGGCCACTGAATCCCGAGGAATGGGACGTGATGAAGACGCACGTAGTCTTTGGCGGCAAAATCCTGGAACCGCTGGTGCCGCTGGCGCGCATCCGGGAAATGGTGCTGCACCACCACGAGTTCTTCGATGGCTCCGGCTACCCTAACGCTCTCACCGGCGAAACGATCCCTCTGGGCGCGCGCATCATCACGATCGCCGATTCCTACGACACCATCACCAGCGATCGCAGCTACAAGAAGGGGCGCACCGCCGAGCAAGCCCTCTCGGAACTGGAGCGCTGTGCCAACACGCAGTTCGACGGACGGCTGGTGGCCGCGTTCGTTCGAGCGATGCGCCAGCTTCCCAATCCCATCATCGAAGTTACCTCGTTGATTTCGCGGAACCACTGAACCCCCGTTGCCCGCCCGGGAGCTGGTTCCTGGGACGTTTTCCGCGGCCTTGTTCGCTCATCACAGGCCTCCGTGCCCGTGGACATAGACACCCTGTTCAATTCAGATCGATAGGGCTTCCACCGTTAGCGTTTTCGCCAGGGAGTTCTCCCGTGAACAAGCCTTTTACCTCGACCTATGACGTACTTCGTCAACATGGCGTGGATCGCCGCGACTTCCTGCGCTTCTGCGTCACCACGGCCGCCGCCATGGGCCTGCAAGCTTCGGTAGTGCCGCAGGTTATCTCTGCCATGGAGACCAAGCCGCGAATTCCGGTGCTGTGGCTTCACGGGCTGGAGTGCACGTGCTGCAGCGAATCCTTCATTCGTTCTTCCCATCCCATCGCGCAAGACGTCATCCTGAACATGATCTCGCTGGACTACGATGACACCCTGCAGGCAGCCGCGGGCTTCCAGGTGGAAGAAATTCGCCAGAACCTGGTGAAGAATCATCCGGGCGGATACCTGCTAGCCGTGGAAGGCAATGCTCCGACGAAAGATGGCGGAGTGTATTGCACCATCGGGGGCGAAACGTTCGAGAATATTCTCCGGGAGTCGGCGGCTCACGCGAAAGCCATCGTGGCGTGGGGCTCGTGCGCCTCGACTGGCTGTGTGCAAACGGCCCATCCGAATCCTACGGGCGCCAAGCCAATCCACCAGCTGATCACCGATAAGCCCATCATCAACGTTCCCGGCTGCCCGCCCATCGCCGAGGTGAATGACCGGGGTCCTTACGTACATTCTGACGTTCGACGCGTTGCCGGAACTCGATCGTGTGGGCCGGCCAAAAATGTTTTATGGGCAGCGCATTCACGATAAGTGCTATCGGCGTGCGTTCTTCGATGCCGGTCAATTCGTAGAGGCTTGGGACGACGATGGGGCACGCAAGGGCTGGTGTCTGTACAAGATGGGATGCCGCGGGCCAACAACGTACAACTCCTGTTCCACGGTGAAGTGGAATAACGGCGTTTCCTTCCCCATCGGCTCCGGCCACGGGTGCATCGGCTGCAGTGAAGCCGGCTTCTGGGACAATGGCCCGTTTTACGAGCGGCTTTCCAACGTTGTGGTTCCCGGAATCGACGCCACGCCCGACAAGATCGGCGCCCTGCTGGGCACGGCCGCCGTCGTTGGAGTGGGAGCCCATCTCGTCTCCACCATCGTTCGCCAAAGCTCTAAGCCAATTCCGGCGGAGGACGTACCGACACCTTCGAAGGGCGAGTAGGAACACACTATGACGACTCGAATCGTTGTTGATCCAGTGACGCGCATCGAAGGACACCTGCGTATAGAAGCGACCTTGAACGACAGCAACCGCGTCGGCGATGCCATGTCTTCCGGAACCATGTGGCGCGGGCTGGAGGTGATTCTGCAGGGCCGCGACCCGCGCGACGCGTGGGCCTTCTGCGAACGCATCTGCGGCGTTTGCACCACCGTGCACGCGCTGGCTTCTGTGCGTTCCGTGGAAAACGCGCTGGACATCAAGGTGCCCACAAACGCTCAGATCATCCGGAACATCATGTTCCTGACGCAAATGCTGCAGGACCACGTGGTGCACTTCTATCACTTGCATGCACTGGATTGGGTCGACGTCGTCTCTGCCCTGAAGGCGGATCCCGCGCAGACCTCCGCGCTGGCACAGAAAATCTCGCCAAGCTCACCTATCACTGGCGTCGGGTATTTCAAGGACACCTCGGCCACGCTGAAAAAATACGTCGACTCCGGCCAACTCGGCATTTTCGCCAACGCTTACTGGGGACATCCGGCCTACAAGCTGCCACCGGAGGCCAACCTCCTGGCCGTTGCGCACTACTTGGAGGCGCTGAAGTGGCAGAAGGAACTGGTGAAGATCCACACGATCTTCGGCGGAAAAAATCCGCATCCCAATTATCTGGTCGGAGGAATGGCTTCTCCCATCGCGCTGCAGAGCGACACCGCCATCAACATTGCACGCCTGAACATGATCAAGGATCTGATTACGCAAGCCAACGACTTCGTCAACCAGATCTACATTCCCGATCTTCTGGCCATTGCTTCCTTCTACCCGGAATGGACGCAGATTGGCGGCGGGCTGGGGAATTATCTGGCGTACGGGGATATTCCGCAGGGCGGCATCAGCGATGTGGGCAGCTTCCGAATCCCGCGTGGCGCGATCCTGAACAAGAATCTGGCGGAAGTTCTCCCGGTGGACCCGGGCGACGTCAACCAGATTCAGGAGCAAGTGGCGCATTCCTGGTACGAATACACGGACGGCAAAACATCTCTGCATCCCTGGGAAGGCCAAACGACTCCGAAGTACACCGGGCCGAAGCCGCCGTTCACGCAACTGGATGAGACTGCCAAGTATTCCTGGTTGAAAGCGCCACGTTGGAAGGGCAACGCCGTGGAAGTAGGCCCGCTGTCGCGCATGTTGGTGGGCTATGCCAGCGGCAAGACGGAATACAAAGATGTGGTGAACAATGCGCTGGGCGCGCTGAAGGTACCCGCCACGGCGCTGTTCTCCACGCTTGGCCGCACGGCCGCGCGGGGATTGGAAACGCAGCTTTGCGCGAAATGGCTGATGGACGAGTACAACCGCTTGATTGCCAATCTGAAAGCAGGCGATTCGACCACCGCCGACAACACCAAATGGAATCCATCGAGCTGGCCGTCCGAAGCGAAGGGTTACGGCTTCACCGAAGCCCCACGTGGAGCGCTGTGCCACTGGATTCACATCAAGGACGGCAAAATCGCCAACTACCAGATCGTGGTGCCTTCCACGTGGAACGCTTCGCCGCGCGATGAAAAGGGCCAGCTCGGCGCATACGAATCCGCGCTTCTGGGCACGCCCCTGGCTAACTCCAAGCAGCCACTGGAAATCTTGCGCACCATTCATTCGTTTGATCCTTGCCTGGCTTGCGCTGCGCATGTGCTCGGCAAAGACGGCCGCGTTTTGTCCCAAGTGCACGTACGCGTGTAGGAGGCGGCGATGGCCAAAGTAATCGAGCCGTTCAATCCAAACGATGTCGTCGCTCATCCGGAGAATTATTTTCGGCGAGCCTACATCTGGCAATTGCCCGTGCGCATCACGCATTGGGTCAACGCGTTGTGCATTACTACGCTGTTCCTGACCGGGCTGTACATCGGCACGCCCATTCTTACCTCTAGCGGAGCGCCCGCCAACCACTTCCTGATGGGGCGCATTCGTCAAATCCATTTCGCCGCAGGAATTATCTTTGTGATCAGCTTCCTGCTGCGCATCTACTGGTTCTGGGCGGGAAACAACTACGCGCGCTCCGGATTCCCAATGGTGTGGCGCATGAATTGGTGGCGCGACCTTTACCGTCAAGCCACCGATTATCTGCGCCTGGAACGCGGCCACGTGCACCTGGGCCACAACGCGCTGGGGGGCTCGGCCTACACTTTCTTCGTGATTTTTCTGGGATGGGTGCAGATTTTTACCGGCCTGGCTTTGTATTCCGAAGTAAATCTCGGGGGCACGCTGAACAAACTGTTTGGCTGGGTGATTCCGCTGCTCGGCAATTCCTACAAGACGCACATGATTCATCACCTGGTGGCGTGGTCCTTCCCGATTTTTGCGCTGCTGCACATTTACATCGTCACGTACGACTCGACGCAGTACGGCAACGGACTGATCACGTCGATTATTTCCGGCTACAAGTTCTACCGGAAGGGAGACATCCGTAACGATGAATGGATATCTTGATTTCTTGCGCGCGCAGGTGCCGGCTCCCGTGCTTGTTCTTGGATTGGGAAATACCCTGCTGACTGACGACGGCGTGGGCCCGGCGCTGGTTGAGCAGCTCTCTGGCGGTAAAGATCAATGGAACGGCCAGGTCGAGTTTGTTGACGGTGGAACGCAGGGACTGGCGCTGCTCGGTCAATTCGCCGGCCGCCGCGCACTGATTATCCTAGACGCGCTCACCACGGGAGCGGCTCCCGGTACGATTCATCGCTTCACCCTGCCCCAACTGCGCACCGTTACTCCGGTTCGCGGCGCCTCCGCCCACGAAGGAAATGCCGGGGAGCTCCTGAATGCAGCGGAACTCCTCGGCGAGCTGCCCGACCGGCTCTTTGTGGTCGGCGTGGAGCCTCAGGAAATCCGTACCGGCTTTGGCCTGAGTTCTTCGGTTAAAGATGCCCTTCCTGACGCTGCGCGCCAGGTCACCCACCTGCTTACCCAGCTCTGCTGATTCTGCTGGCGCTGTTTTTGCAGCCTGCTGATTGAGCCGACCATGTCATTCTGAGGGCCTCCGACGAGGAAGGCCGGAGAATCTCAACTCCAAGAATAATCCCAAGCACTTCATCCCCAGGTGCGTTCGGCAATTTCTTGACCACGCCCTAGCATTCCTGTGGCATGGCCACAGAGGTTGCGATATCCTGATGTGGCCATCGCACAGGAGCGCCTATGTCTGAATCCAAGCTGGATCTGCTGCAGGGCACGCTGGACCTGATGGTTTTGCAGACCCTCGCGGCTTTGGGGCCGCTGCACGGCTACGGCATCGCGCGGCGCATCGAGCAAGTCAGCGGCAACGCCGTACTGCTGAATCAGGGAACGATTTACGCCTCGCTCGTCAGGCTGCAGCAGCGCGGCTGGATTTCCGCGGAGTGGGGCACTTCGTCGAACAACCGCAAAGCCAAGTTTTATTCGCTGACCAAGAAGGGCCGCAAGCAGCTTTCGGAAGACACCGCCTACTGGCAGAGACTTTCCGGCGTAATGGGTCGCGTGCTCTCGATGCAGGACGAAGGAGAGACGAAATGATTGACTGGATGCGGCAATCACTCCATCGTTTCCTTTCTTTTTTCCACAAACCGCAACTCGACCAGGAACTCGACGCGGAAATGGCGGCGCACCTGGAGTTCGCCATCGAAGAGAACCTTCAGCACGGCATGTCCCCGGACGAGGCGCGCCGGCAAGCGCTGGTTGGGTTTGGCGGTACGGAACAGGCCAAGGAGCATCATCGCGAAGCTCGTTCGCTGCCGGTGCTGGAGATTTTGTCGCAGGATTTGCGCTACACGTCGCGCACGCTCCGCCGCGACCGCGCATTTGCATTGATCTCTATCCTGATTCTGGCGCTAGGCATCGGCGCCAACATTGCCGTCTTCAGTGTGGTGAATACGCTTCTGCTGCGTCCGCTTCCCTTTCCCGATTCTCAACAATTGACATGGTTCGCTGGCTCACACGGACAAGGTCCGCTTTCCGGGATCACCTACAACGTTGGCTCCTACGAGGAGTTCCGCCGCCACAATCAATCCTTTCAGGAAGTCACCACGTTTCAGCCTTTCTGGGGCAGCTCTGAATACAACATGACCGGGCATGGCGAGCCACAACATGTACAGGCCGTGATGGTCGCGGACAACTTTTTTCGAACCCTCGCCGTGCAACCCGCACTCGGCCGGATTTTCCTTCCAACGGAATGCGTAAAGGGTGCGGTGCCGACGGTTCTTATGACACATGCGTTCTGGCAGCAGCAGTTCAGCTCCGACCCTGCCATTGTCGGGCAATCCATCACGCTCGATAACAAGGCTGCGACGGTGGTCGGGGTGCTTCCCTCTTCATTTGATTTTCCCTCTGTTTTCTGGCCCGGCCTGCGCGCGGATATTTTCATTCCGGCAGTCATGGATGACATACGGGATTGGGGGAATACGCTGGTGATTCTTGGGCGCCTTAAGCCTGGCGTGTCCCTGGCGCAGGCGCAAGCAGAAGCGAATGTGCTGCTGCCGCAACTCAAGGCCGCGCATCCCGAATGGTTCATGGAATACACCGCGGACATGACTTCGCTGAAGGACTACGTGAGCGGCAAACTGCGGCGGTCTTTGATCGTACTGTGGTGCGCCGTCGGCCTGATCCTGCTGATTGTGTGCGTGAATCTTTCTGATTTGTTGCTGGCGCGGCTGGCATCGCGTAATAAGGAATTCGCAGTGCGCAATGCGCTCGGAGCAAGCCGTGGCCGCCTGATCCGTCAATTGCTCACGGAGAGCCTGGCGCTGTCTTGTGCGGGCGCGTTGCTGGGAGTGGGATTGGCCTACGCCGTCACTTACTATCTGGCGCACCAAGGATCGATCGTGCTCCCCTTGCTCAGCAGCGTGCGGGTTGACGGCACAGCGCTGGCATGGACATTGGCCATCACTCTGGTGGTTGGTGTTCTCTTCGGAATCGCACCCGGCCTGATTCTGTCTGGTGCCAATGTCCAGGAGAATCTCAAAGACGCAGGCCGTGGATTAAGCGAAGGCAGAAAGCACGATGTGATGCGCTCCGCCCTGGTGGTTTCCGAGGTGGCGCTGTCTCTCGTTCTGCTCGTCGGCGCGGGACTGCTGATGCGGAGCTTTCTTCGTATCCTGGATGTTGAACTTGGTTTTCAGCCCAGCCATGCTGCCGCAAGCACCATCAACTATGACGATGGAAACGACGGAGCGAAGCGCGGAGTCATCTTGCAAGAAATTCTCAGGCAAGTGATAGCCCTTCCCGGCATCGAAGCTGCCGGTGTCGCGGACATGCTGCCGCTGGATCGGAACCGAAGCTGGGGACTGCTGAATCCATCGCGCTCGTACGCCAAGGATGAGAACTTGAGCGCCATCGTGCGAATCGTGACGCCCGGCTATCTGGATGCCATGGGCATCCGGCTGACCGCCGGCCGCGATTTTTCGTGGCAGGACGCAGCGAATACCGAAGGCGTGGTGATCATCAATGAAACCGGCGCTCGTCGGCATTGGCCGGGCAAGAGTCCCATCGGGAGGCTCGCCCGCGGCATGGGCAAAGACCCAGACCGAGTGGTCGGAGTGGTCGCCGACGTGCGTATCAGCAGCCTCGAAACTTCGCCTGGCTCCGAAATGTATCTGCTGGCTACGGAAGCGTCTCCGGAAGGTTCGGAACTTGTGGTCCGCAGCAAACTTCCTCCGGACGTACTTACGCCCATGGTGATGAGCACGCTGCGCAAGCTGAATCCCGCGCAACCAGCCACGGTTTTTCGGCCTGTGCAAACGCTGGTGGATCATTCCGTATCGCCGCGGCGCTTCTTCGTGATGCTGGTGTCGATCTTTGCCGGGCTCGGCCTGATTCTGGCGGCGCTCGGCATTTATGGAGTCATCTCATATTCTGTCACGCGGCAGACGCAAGAGATCGGTATCCGCATGGCACTGGGAGCGACCGCCGGGCACGTGCTTTTGGGAGTCCTCTCAAAAACTCTGCGGCTCGCCATGCTTGGAATCGGCTTAGGTGCCATCGCATCGTTCGCGGTCGCGCGTTGGATCTCGTCTCTTCTGTTTCGCACAGAGCCTGCCGATCCCGCCACCTTCGGGATCATGATTTTTTTGCTGATTGCCGTGGCCTGCGCGGCCGGCTTCTTTCCCGCGCGCCGCGCCTCCGGCATTGACCCCATGGTCGCGCTGCGCAACGACTGACAAAGTCCGCAAATTGATAGTTCCCGACGATTTTATGCCATAATATTCCCCCAGTGTGGCCCCTGGATTCTGCGTGAGACCGCCCGCTGGCCGAGAGAGGCAATGAAAAAGTTCATTCTGGCACGGACGTTCATGGTTCTGCTGGGTGACGCGCGCGCATTCGCCGATACCCAGACTTTCACCGCCTATGGCGTCGCTACGCTCGGCGGCAAATCGGCGATGAATGTCGGCACTTCGCTGGCGTTTCCTGGTTTGGCCATCGGCGTTCTGGGACTAGCCGGCTTGGCGTGGCGTAAACTCATTCCGTGAAGAAGTTGCTTCGAACGTACCGCACATCTGCCAAATACTATGACGGCGCGTATGCCGTTAAGACGGACCTCGTCGATCTGCCCTTCTATGTGGATTTGGCGAAGAAATTCGGAGGACCCGTTCTGGAAATTGGCTGCGGAACCGGGCGGGTGCTTCTCCCCATCGCGCGGCAAGGGATAGAAATTCACGGGGTGGACAATTCGTTGCCGATGCTCAGCGTCCTAAAGACCCACTTGAAGCAGGAACCCCGAGATGTTCGGCGAAACGTGCAACTTCATCGCGCAGACATGCGCCAATTCCGGCTGAAGAAGAGATATCCCCTAGTGATCATGCCGTTTCGGCCGCTGCAGCACATGCGCACCGTGGACGACCAAGTCCGTGCCCTGGCCTCCGCGGCGTTTCACTTGAAGAGAGATGGCATTTTTGCGTTCGACGTGTTCTTCCCAAAATTTGAGAAGCTCCCCGGTGGCATTGGTGAAGAAACATTGGAACTGGAGTGGCGCGACTCCACAGATGCGAGCCGAGTGCTGCGGCGCTATTTTCGGAAGGATTCCGTCGACAAGATCAACCAGGTCTTCGCGGCAACGTTCTTCTTCCGGACCTACCAAGGGGACAAACTCGTGAAGGAAGAAACCGAGCCCCTGACGATGTCCTACTACACTTACCCGCATCTGCGCTCTCTGTTTCTGTTGGCCGGCCTCGAGCCCTATGAAGAATATGGATCGTTTGCCCGAACACCGCTGGACAATTCGGCCGAGCAAATGGTGTTCCTGCTGAAAAGGCGAAATGCTGTGCCTTCCTGACGCCCGCCTGCCCCGTCGTACCTATATCTGCTAAAGTGGTGGGACTGCGATTTGCCACGATTTATCAAAGGATTCGCTCATGGAAACAGCAATCATTCAGTGGAGCGGCGAACAGAAATTCCTGGCCACCAGTCCCTCCGGCCACGCGGTCCCGTTCGACTCGGATCGCGAGTCCAACAAAGCGGCTGGTCCGATGGAGATGGTGTTGATGGCGCTGGGGGCGTGCACGGCTACGGACATCGTCATCATCCTATTGAAGAAGCGGCAGAAGCTGCAATCGCTGGAAGTATTCTGTTCGGGCGAACGCGCGGCGCAGCCCCCCAGGGTGTGGACGAAGCTGGAAATCGTGTACCGGCTGAGGGGCGCGCTGGACGAAAACGCCGTGAAACACGCCATTGCGCTGAGCGAAGAGAAATATTGTTCGATCGAGGCCATGCTGAAGAAAACAGCGAAGATCACGCTGCGCTACGAAATCCTTCCCCCGCTGTGAACCGCGACCCGCGCTTGTTTCTGGCAAAGCGCATCGCATACAATCGACATTTACGTTCAGGCCTTAAGAACCATCAAGGAGAATCATGTCTCGCCGGAGCGCCGCAAAAATTACGGGTGTAGCTGGGTACGTGCCACCGCGCGTGCTGACCAACGCTGACCTGGAGAAAATGGTCGACACCAACGACCAGTGGATTATGGAACGCGTGGGCATACGCGAACGGCATCTCGTGGACACAGGCGTAGCGGCCAGCGACCTTGCGGTGGAAGCGGTAAAGAAATTGATGGCCGCGCATCCGTTTGATTTGCAGTCGGTGGACCTGATCGTCGTCGGCACAGTGACGCCGGATATGATGTACCCCTCCACGGCGTGCCTGGTGCAGCACAAGTTGGGAATGGCGAATACCTGGGGATTCGACGTTTCCGCGGGTTGCTCCGGTTTCCTGTACGCGCTGAACACGGGAACCAAGTTCGTTGAGTCGGGACAATACAAGAGAGTGCTGGTGATCGGGTCGGACGTGAACTCGTCCATGACTGATTACACCGATCGCGCGGTTTGCATCATTTTTGGCGATGGCGCCGGAGCGGTCTTGCTGGAACCCACCAACGACGGCGAAGCGGGCATCATCGACCATGTCGCACAGATCGAGGGCGCCGGCGGGCAGTTCCTGTACATGCCTGGCGGAGGGAGCTTGAACCCCGCGACGCACGCGACCGTCGACCAGAAGATGCACTACATCCATCAGGATGGAAAGAATGTTTTTAAGTACGCCGTGAAGAAAATGGCGGAGATGACCGAACGCGTTCTGGCCAAGAATGGCATGACCGGCAAAGATGTGGATTGCTTCATCGCACACCAGGCGAACCGGCGCATTATCACGGCCACCGCGGAACGTCTGGGGATGCCGCTCGAAAAAGTGATTATCAACATCGACCGCTACGGCAACACCACGGCCGGCACTATTCCCCTGGCGATGCAGACGGCCCTGGAAGAAAAAAAACTGAAGAGGGGTGACGTGGTGTTGCTTGCCGCCGTGGGCGCCGGGTTCACCTCGGGCGCGACGTTGTTGCGCTGGTCCTATTAGCTGTCCGCCGTCCCGAGGCGAAGTCCTCTTCCCGTGTAGCGCTGCCTTTCATGCCAGCAATGATCCGCAATCGCAACCCAGGGCGAGCATAAAAGCTAGCGCTACATTGAAGACGCAAACCCTTTCCCGGAGACGGAGCGTCTCCGCCATGACGAATTACGAACCACTAGTCGAGTCACAATCGAGTAGATTGCTGGTTGTGAGCGGAGCCGGAAGACGCCAGTTAGCAGGAGCGGATCGCGGCAACTTGCTCGAGGTTAGCTTGCAGCCTGCGGTCGATTTGCACGGCCGCATAACGGGCGCAAAGAGCCATTTCGCGTTCGCCCCAATTCATAAACGCAGGTGACAGTTTGCCGAGAACAGCGTCTGCTTTGTGCACCACGGCAAAGTACAAACTCACCAGGCCCAAGCCGCTTCCTCCGCCCTGGAGCTCGGGAGTGAGGTCGTAGAGGCTGGCGAGCTTGCGGAAATCCGACCCGCGCAATTCCCCTTCGTCCGCGTGAGCCGCTGCCAGCACCTGGCTTGAAACCGGCAGCGAGGCTACGCCGGTGAGCACCGCTCGCCAGTAGTAAATGGCGAACTGGAACAGTGCCACAATCGCGATGGCTAGTATCATGGCGGCAAACATCCCTCAGCCTCCACGCACAGTATTGCGTCCCCAATGCCTGTAGCCAATAGCCCGCCCGTACCACCTGGCATGGTCCTCTCGGGCATCACGGTTTCGCTACGAACCAAGTCCCCCTTGTCCAAAGAGCCGGAGCTAGCTTATGCTCCTGGCGATTCCCGCAGCCCAAGGAAAAGCCATGAATCGAACTATCAGCCTTATGCTTCTTACACTTACGATGAGCCTGACGCTGCTGGCCACAAACGCTGATCCCGGTGCAGCCACGCAACCAGCCACCGCTTCAGAGCAGGCAGCCATCAAGGCGGTGCTGACGCGCCAGCAAACTGCCTGGAATCAAGGAAATGTGGAGACCTTCATGCAGGGCTATTGGAACTCAGCCGATCTTACCTTCGTCGGCACAAGCGGTATCACGCGCGGCTATGCTCCGGTCCTGGCTCATTACAAGCAGGGATATCCGGACAAGGCCACCATGGGTCATCTTGAGTTCAGCGATCTGGAAGTACATTCGCTTGGCGGAAACGCAGCGCTGGTCCTCGGCAAATGGCATCTCTCACGGGACGCCGGGAATGTCGGCGGGGTGTTCAGCCTGGTCTTCCAAGAATTCCCCGACGGCTGGAAAATCGTGCACGACCACACCAGTCAGGCAGCTCCGGCAAAGCGCTAGCCTATTCGGGTCGCAGCCCTTAAAGGATCTCCAGGATTTCTTCGTAGCGCTTGAACGGCGGAATTAAGTACGCACCCGCCAATTCTGAGCGCGCCCACGCCAGCATTTCCCGGGCGACTTCAAACCCGCGTTCACGCGCTGAGACGCCCGCCGCTTCCAAGGACTTGAGCAATGGCTCGGGAATCATAATGCCCGGGACTTCATTGTTCAGACGCAGCGCTTGCTTGTAGCTGTTTAGTGGCCACACGCCGATCAGCACGGGAATCGCGGGCTTGCCACCAAGCTTTTTCAGGAAGGCATGCCAATGTTCGGGATCGAATAGCGGCTGCGTCATGGCAAAGTGCGCGCCCGCTTCCACTTTGGCGTGAAAGCGCGCGATTTCATTGTCGAGGTCGTCGGCGACAGGATTCAGAGCCACGCCGATCGTGAAGTTCGTTTGCCCACCGAGAGTTTTCCCCGCCCAGTCCGTGCCCTGATTCAGCCGGCTGAGAATTTTCACGAGGCCGACGGAATCCACCTCGTAAACGCCGCTGGTTTCCGGATAATCGCCCACGGAAGGCGGATCACCGGTGATTCCCAGAACGTTGCGTACGCCGCCAACGGTCCACGCGCCAAGTAACATCGCTTGCAGGCCGATGATGTTCTGGTCGCGCGTGGTCAGGTGCGGCACCGTTTCGACGCCGCGGGCTTCCAGAGCGCCGGCCACAATCAGAGCATCCATGCCAACGCGAGCCATGGCGCCGCTGTTGATATCGATGCAATCGACTTTGCCCGAGGCCATCACCTTATCGACTTGCGCGTAAATGCGATCGAGCGCAATTCCTTTGGGCGGGTCAATCTCCACGCAGACCGCGAATTCCTTCTTCTGAAGCTTTTTCCAGAATTTGCTTTCCGGTTCCTTCTGCTGCACGGGAACCGTTGGCTGCTTTGCGGTGATCACCGTAGTGGCGTGGTGCGCATGCCCGGGCTTCAGAGCTTTTACCTGATCGGCCATGGCTCGAATATGGGCAGGTGTGGTGCCGCAGCAGCCGCCCAGAATGCGTACGCCCGCTTCGGCGGCTTCGCGCGCGAAGAGCGCAAAATATTCCGGCGAAGACTTGGGGTAAACGATGCGGTCGCCCTCTTTTTTGGGGAACCCGGCATTCGGCATGCCGCTCACACACACTCCGTTTACACCGGTGAGTTCGCGCAGAATCGGCAGCAACGATTGCGGGCCCAACGTGCAGTTCGCGCCGATTACTTGTACGTTTTTGTCCTTCAGCATGGTGGCCGCGAGGAACGGGTTCACATCCCCGTAGGTGGTGCCTTCCTCGGAGTACGTCAATTGCGCCACAATCGGCAGGCCAGAGAACGAGCGGATGGCGTCAATCGCCAGCATCAACTCATCGACATACGAAAACGTTTCCAGGATGAAGAAATCGACGCCGCGTTCTTCCAACGCCAACGCTTGTTCGTGAAAAACATCGATGATTTCATCGGGTTCAGGATGGCGCGCCTGCACACCGATGCCCAGCGGGCCGATGGAGCCGGCTATGAGCACTTCGCGAGCGGCGGACTCCCGCGCTTCACGGGCGATTTTCACGCCACGGCTGTTCAGGCGCTGAACATCTTCGCCGAGGCCAATGGGAGCAAGCTTGAAGCGGTTCGCGCCAAAGGTATTCGTCTCGATGATCTGCGCGCCGGCTTCAATGTAAGACTGATGCACACGGAAAACGGCTTCGGGTTCCGTGGTGTTCAGCTCGTCGAAGCAGCGGACTGCGCCGACGGTTTCGTGCAGCAGGGAACCCATGGCGCCATCCGCAATGAGAATGGAGTCCTTGAGCCGGTCGTTGAAATCCTTTATTTTCACTGGTCCTTACCCTGTGTTCTGCAGCCGCGGGGAGAGAAATGCGGCTAGCGTTTTTGTTCCATCAGACTGGCCACGGTGCTCATCAAGTCGTATTTGGTGAGAATTTCAAATTTGCCATCACCCATGTCCACAAATACAGCGGGATTTTCGTGACTCAGAATATAGGTTACGCGCTCGACTTTGGCGTCCTTGGGTATCGAGGGCAGCGGCTTGCTCATCACTTCGCGCACCACCAATTTGCGCAGGTCTTTACCCTGCAGCGCCAGAGTCAGAATCTGATCTTCGTACACAGTGCCGATGGGCACATTTTCTTCGAACACGGGAATCTGCGAGATGTCTTGTTCCTGCATGGTCTTCAACGCATGAAAGACGGTCTGGTACGGCCTTACGATCACCAGATCGCGGACCTTGCCGGACCGCTTTTTGGCCTGTACCACTTCCGCGGCGGTGATGGGCACACTTGATTCCACGTAACCGCGTTCGCGCATCCACTCTTCGTTGTACACCTTGCTCAAGTAGCGCATCCCGGTGTCGGGCAGCAGCGCCACGATATAATCGTTCGCTCCCAGGTCTTTGGCCAGGCGCAGCGCGCCGGAAAGGCATCCGCCGCCCGAGCCGCCAGTGAAAAGTCCATCCATCTTGGCCAGTCGTCGCGCCACCACGAAGCACTCTTCGTCGTTCACCTGGATGACATCGTCGAGAATCTTCATGTCCATGGTCGTGGGGAAGAAATCCTCGCCGATGCCCTCGACGACGTAGGTTCGCGCCTTGGTGATTTTTCCGGTCTTATGGAAGTCGTAGTACAGCGAGCCTTCGGGATCCACGCCGACGATTTTGACGTTGGGGTTCTTTTCTTTCAGGAATTTGCCGACGCCGCTGATGGTGCCGCCGGTACCCATGCCGCAGACAAAATGAGTGATTTTGCCTTCGCTATCTTCCCAGATCTCCGGGCCGGTGGTCTGGTAGTGCGCTTCAGGATTCGTGGGGTTGTCGTATTGATTGGGGTAGAAGGAGTTGGGGATTTCGCGGGCCAGCTTTTTCGCAACGCTGTAATAGCTGCGGGGATCTTCCGGCTCGACGGCAGTGGGGCAAACAATCACTTCGGCGCCCAGCGCTTTCAGCAGGTCCACTTTTTCCTTGGATTGCTTGTCGGTGGTAGTGAACACGCACTTGTAGCCGCGCACTGCCGCGACCAGCGCCAATCCCATGCCGGTGTTGCCGGAGGTGCCCTCGATGATGGTGCCGCCGGGTTTCAACAAGCCGCGTTTTTCGGCGTCGTCGATCATGGTGATGCCGATGCGGTCTTTCACAGACCCGCCGGGATTCAGCATCTCCGCCTTGATCCAGATTTGCGGCTTCAGGCCTTGCGCCATGCGGTTGAGCCGAATCAGTGGCGTGTGGCCAACGGCTTCAATAATGTTGTTGCAACGCATCGGTCTGTCCTATGCCTGGCGTGCCTGGCGCGCAGATTGCGCCTACCCCATGCGATACTGCTCTTAAGTTTATCATGCGACCCGTGGCCATTTGGGGAAACGGGGCCACAGAGGGGATAAAGATGGCACGACAGAACTTCGCCAGCGGCACGCCTTGGGAGCCGATCGTTGGCTATTCCCGGGCGGTGCGCGTTGGAAATCACATCAGCGTTTCGGGAACCACGGCGACTGGAAGGGATGGAAAGATCATCGGCGTAGGCGACCCTTACGCGCAAACGGTGCAGATTATTCGCAATTTGCAGTCGGCACTGAAGCGCGCGGGAGCGAGCCTGCAGGATGTGGTGCGCACACGCATCTTCGTGACGAATATCGCGGATTGGCAGACGATTGGGCGCGCGCACGGCGAGTTTTTCAAGGACATATTGCCGGCTACATCCATGGTCGAGGTGAGCAAGCTGATTTCGCCGGAGATCCTTCTGGAGATTGAGGCCGACGCAATCGTTGAAGAGTGAGGGCGTCTTTCGCGAATTACAATTTTGCCCATCACTCAGACCTGGTAGCGCGATGACATCCTGAGGGCCACGCAGTGTGTGGCTGGAAGGGGATCTCAACTGAGCGATCCTGCAAAACTCCGCGGCTGAGATCCTTCGCTGCGCTCCGGATGACACGCGGCGGGTAGGAGGGAACTTTTCTTCGTGACGTCATTACTTCCTTGTCTCATTACCTCGTTACTTCATGGCTTCATGACTGCTTCTTTTTTACCACTTCACTCGTACGCGGTACTTCAGCACCGATTCGCCATTCGCTTTCACCGGCACATCGAACTGTGCCGCCCATGCGCTGGTCTTCGTGTACTTGTAGGTCGATGACAGCATTTCCCAGTCGCCGCCAATGGGTTCATTCACTTGAACGGTCATGGGCGTATCTTTGTGGTTGCGGATGGTGATCTCAAATTCCATTTCCCAAAGGCGGTTGCTGAGGGCTTTATAGTCCGTCTGCTTGCGATCGGAAACCACGTCAAACGCATTGCCGATTTTCACGTTGATAAATTCATCTTTCGGGGTGTGATCGATGCGGTCTTCGCCGATGAAGAGCAGCCCACCCTTGGAATCCTTCTGATAGACCCGCAGATTGCCGGCGGGCAAGGGAATGCCAAGCCCGGCTTTCTCTTCATTCTTGAACTTGTAGAAGACCATGACAGCATCCTTGATCGGCGAACCGGGATTCTGTGCGTTGTGGTAGTAGAAATTCTGGCCGTTAACGACGAACAGTTTTTCTACCGGAATGCCGCTCCCCTGCAACAGGCTGATCTGCTTGGTTTCCTTGTCTTCGACGGAGGTGCGCCGTCCCAGCGAATAAAGGTGATACTCGCTGAAATTTTCCTGTACGAATTGACCTGCGCTTGCCGGAACCGAGGACTTGAAGACCATCTCCGCACGCGGCTGCGCTGGTGCGGGAACACGGTTCAGGTCACCCGCCACGAGCTGCAATCTAGCGTTGCGGAACGCCGTGCCGGAATTGTTGACGATCGTCACCCAGCCATCCAGGTCGGCAGCCTTGTCATCGCGGCCCACCGTCAGCACGTAATCGGAGTTCCAGGACAAATTGTTCGCCAGGTAAGACGCTTCGATCTTCTGCTTCGGCGAGCCGGAATTTTCCAGCGTCATCAAAAGCGTTGGCCGGTCGTACAAATTCGCAGGAACTTCGGGGAAGCGATAGGTTTCGCCATACACTCCTGTAACGATGTCGTTGCCGATCCGCCACACCGGGCCGTTGTTATTGGCCAGCAGCGTGGCCTTGATCTCCTCGTGCTTGGTGGTGCCGTTGTCCATATAGCTGCGCACCAGGGTCACTTCTTTGCCGACATATTTATTCAGGAGCTTGGCCGGCTCCAGCAGGTCGTACTCATAATTTTGCTCGATGACCGCGATTTTTTCGGGTTCCGTGAGCGAACGAAAGTGCACGGTCGCGGGATTCACGGTCGCGGCAATATCCATGAATTTCAGGCGGAAATTGCCGGTGGGCAACTGCAGTTGGCGAACGTCGCGCACCAGGGCAATGTTGGAATTGTAGACCGTCACCGCCAGTTCGGTCTGATCGTTCAGGGTAGTGCTGTGGTCCGCCGCGTGGCCCGCGTCCTTTTCCTGCGGCTCAGCCTTTTTTCCGGCGTGATAGGAGGGAACGAACGCGGCCGCCCCAGCTAATGCCACTGCCGCGGGCACCATCCAGAAAGAACGGGAACGGGCTACGCCTTGCGAAGTCTTCATGGAACCACCTCACCTTGAATTGGCCTTCGCTCTTAGAACGGCGGCAGCGATATTTCTTGCAGGAGAGTTTACTTCTCGCCAACCGGAGACCAGCTGGCGCCGCCATCATTGGTCTCAAAACTCTTGCTGTGCGAAACGGTCCAGATGGAAGCGCGCTTGTCGTCCACCGCGTTCACTCCTCCCAGATCTTCTTTTGTAGGTGCAGCGAGTTGCTTCCAATGCTTGCCGCGGTCGGTGGTGAGCAGCACGGTTCCTGCCTTCCCGACGACCCAGCAGACTTTGCCCGAGATCGCAGAACCCGCCGTTAAGTCCGTTGTTACGCCGCTCTTCTGCAGCATCCAGGTACGGCTGTTATCCGTACTGTGTTCGATTTTTCCGTTGGAGCCCACGCGCCAGGAATATGCATCGTTCGGGGCGACGATGATGGTGCCGCCTTCCGGAAGAACATCGCTCATGGATTGGGGCACCAGCGGATTCGCGGCAGCGACTTCCACGGTTTCGGTAACTTGCGCCGGCATCTTTGCCAACTGATTCTGCTGGCCTAACATCCTCCCCGTATTCGCAGCATCGTTGGCTGTGACTCCGCGGGTCGAAGTGGGGGCAACCTGCGGCTTTTGCGTGGGAGGCAACTCCCGATTCTGTGCTGCGTAGTTGTTGACCTCCGCGGGAGGGACCGTTGGCGCTGGCTCCATGGAAGACGCGGACAGGGTCTTCAAGGCGTTTGCATCCTGCTCTCGTTTCTCTTGCACTGACATCGCAGCCGTCAAGGCCGGCACAGCGCCTCCCACAGCTGCCTTCTTATTCAGAGCGACCCCGGGTTTCGGCGTCGACAAAGGTGGTCCCTGTTTGCTCAACTCGTCCAAGGTCCGAGACCTTTCGTCAGCCCTTTTATATTCATCCGGCAACGCAGTTTTGGGTGCGGGCGGTGCAGCCATGGGCGCGCTCGGCACCGACGGACGGTTTTGCGCCACCTCGCTTTGCGCGGATTTCATCGTCTTATGTTGTTGCGTTTCGCGCACGCCAACCCACACCAGCAGACCTGCGGCCAGCGCGCCAATCGGCACGACCCAGCGCAGAGCCGCGGCACGTTTTGGTGTTTGCGTGATCGCGAAACGGCGCGACCCGGGCAGAGCAGCGGGAACAGCTTCGTTCATCGGCATGTGGCTGACACCAGCGGCCGCAAATTTCCCTCCAACTAGTTCCATCATTTTTCGATTCTCCTCCTCGCTTCCTTGCAAAACATTGGACTCTTCCACAAGGTTCAGGGTTTCCTGGCAACGTGCGCACGCGGCGATGTGCTGTTTCCATTGCGCCATTTCTTGCAGCGAAAGCGTGCGTTCGTGATAGGCGGCGAGGATTTCGGCGTCGGGGCATGCGGCATCGAGCGTATCGCCGCGCAGGTGGCGCGCGAGTGCCTTTTCCAGTAGCCGATCGCGATCGTCAGACGGCATAACCGACTCCATGCTTAGAACGTTGCGAAACGTCTTTCTTGCAGTAATTCACGACGTTTCCTTCCTTCCCGCGCCTTCCCTGCCGGGTTCCTTGCCGGGAAATAACTTTCGAAAATCGATGGGAGCATCTTCCGCGGCATACTGGAAACACAGTACGATCTCCGGTTCGCTGAGCGGCGGCGGCGCTTTCAGCAAAGTTTCAATGGACCCGCGAAGTTCACGGCGGATACGCTCCAGATTTCGCGAAACGCTGGATTCGTGTTCCCCCAATTTCTTGCCAATTTCGGCGAGCGTCAACTGACGCGAATAATAGGACTCCAGGCGCTGCCAATCGTTTCTTGGGAGGCCGGCGAGGGAACTCTCCAGCGCCGCCACAAAACGCGTGACGTAGCGTTCGCGGTGAGGATCGAGAACTGGGTTCCCAGTGCGTTCTGCCGGCAGCGTTTTTTTCTCCTCGCCATTGTCACCTTCTAAGGAGCTCCAGCGGCGGCGCTCGCGAATGCAGTCCACGTGACGCTGCGCCAGAATGGTACGCAGCCAAGTCTTCAACGAACTGCGGCCGTGAAAGTAGCGAAACAGCGAACGATCGCCTCGCTTGCCATCCACCAGCCCAAACAGCTCCGCAAACAAGGAGTCAGCCAGCTCCTGCGCGTCGGCTCCCGCGCGGCTTCCCTTTGTGATGGAACCGGCCGACGCGCGCAGATAGCCCTGGTATTCCCGAACGAAATATTCCCACGCCTGCTCTGTTCCTTCCATGCAACCGCACGCCAAAGCCAGATCCTCTGCATAGAGTGTCTGAAGATAGGCGTCCAAGCCGCGCTGGGTGAGTCCGCCATCGGCAAAGCGTTTACACACGCTGCGCTGTAGTGCCGCCAGAAAGCGCTCGCGAGACACATTCCAGGCCGCCGCTCGCGATTCTGCATACAGCGAATCCAGGAGCACCTCCGCGGCCGACCACAGGGCGCTGGGCACGCGATATTCGGCATTTTCACCCGGGGACTGCGGCAACAATCCTCCTTGTCCTACACTAAAGCCCGTATTTTTATCAGTCTAGCTGCTTCGCATATTTATCCAACGTCGATTGCATGGATGGCATCCTAAAGGGTACTCTTTCGGGAGGAAACCGGTGCGGAAATCAGAGCGTCCCCCCTGGCTCCAAATACGGTATCCTAGGAGGTGTTGCGATACCCGCCCCGCAACGAAATTCGCCTCGGCGGGTTAATCCCCGACAGGAAGGCGTGTGTGGAAGTGCACTCGCAAGATCATTAGCGAGTTCGCGACTTTGGTACGAAAGTCCTATTCGGAGGGTTCCCCGGCCCAAGTACCCTCGTACTGGCAACACACATGTCCAAGCGGAAAGTACTCGATTCTATTTGAATCGAGAGGCAGGATTAATCTTCGCCAGAGGCTGAAGCGGATGACTACGATGATCGCAGATTCCACACGGGGCAAAACGATGGGCGTGGGTTTAAACGCCAATCGCGCCGCCCGCTCCTCGAATCCTGAAGCCTGGAAGCAGCACATTGGCAACCGGCAGGTACCCGCTCGCCTTGCCCTGCTACCCGACTCCAAACCTCGCTGGGATCGCATCGGTGTCAGCGCCGGCATTCAAGTCGCCGCAACCATTTTCTTCCTGCTGATTCCCCTGATGTATCCGGAGGGGATGAAGACTGCTCTGCATTACAACAGCGTAGAGATCGCCCAACCGCTGACGGAAATTCCGGTAGCGTCTCCGCCACCACCGCCACCGCACTCTGTGAAGCCGCCGATCAAATCTCCGGAAATACCTCCAGTGGTCGAGACGCCGCAACTGAACCCGAAACAACCGCACATCTTCGCGAACCTTGCACCCAAGAAGCTCGAGCCGAAAATCGAGAAGGTAGACGTCAAGGTTCCGGACATGACCCCCAAGTTCGAAGCCGCCAGCATCGAAGCCAAGGACAACGGACCGAAACGCCCGAAAGAAGATGTGAAGGTTGGCTTGATGACCTCGACCGGTAGCGCTGCGCCAGCGACGGTGAAGGCGCCCATAGACAAAGTGCAGACCGGAGGATTTGGCGACCCGAACGGGATGCCTGGTAAGGGTGATCCGAATCATGCGACGAACGTGAACCGGCTGGGCTCGCCTGCACTGCCCGGCGGCGAAGGATATGGCAATGGCACCGGCGGCAAGGAAGGAATCCGGGGCACGGTAGCCAGCACAGGTTTTGGCAACGGAGTCGCCACGCCTCCAACGGGCGGCGGAACGAAAAAAGCAGTCGTGGTGGCGAGTGGTTTTGGCGACGCCGCGGCGGTCACCGAAGCGCCGAAGAAGAGGACGCAAGCAGGCGGTCAGCCAGACACGGGCATCATCATCCAGGACAAGCCTCGGCCGGAGTACACCGCCGAAGCGCGTAATCTGAAAATCGAAGGTGACGTAGTTCTGGACTTGGTTTTCCTCGCGAATGGCAACATTCAGATCAACCGGGTAGTCAGCGGCCTCGGTCACGGCCTGGATGAAGCGGCCGAACGAGCGGCGCAACAAATCAAGTTCAAGCCGGCCCAGCGCGAGCATGAGCCGGTGGATTTTCCGGCCCGGGTGCGAATTGAATTCCGGCTGGCGTACTGAGGGAGATGAACATGCGAACGTTGTCTAGAAATATCCTGGTTCTGGCGCTCAGTGCTTGCGCCAGCATAGCGGCGGTGGCCTCGCCCGTGCCGGCGGCCGACCAACCGCGAACTGTCGATCAGGTGATCGACCGCTTTGTCGCGAACGAGCAGCGGCTTTATGGCCAGATGCGGAATTACTCTCCGTTGGTCGAGACCTACATTCAGAACCTGAAGCCTGATAAGGACCTGGGCACGGTGCCGGCTGGCGACAAGTATTTTCTTGGCCGCGCCAACTTCACCAAGGGTGTGGCTCTGGTGCCCTTGAATGACACTTCCAGCAAGGGCCGGAAGGTTGTTGGTTCCATCGGAAACTTCTTCAGTTTCGCCATGCAGTTCCTGCCCGATGGCTTCCTGCAGATGATCTTCATCGATACCAACGGCTTCGATAAGCAGCACTACAAGTTTGACTATGTTCGCCGCGAATTCCTTGGCGAAGTTCGTTGCCTGGTTTTCGATGTGACCCCGTCGGAGAAAGGCAACAAAGGGCGGTTCGTGGGACGCATCTGGGTTGAGGACCAGGACTTTCACATCGTTCGCTTCAATGGCGGCTACGGCGGCAATGGGCATTCCACCTGGTACTTCCATTTTGATAGCTGGCGCACGAATATACAGCCGGGACTGTGGTTGCCAACGTTCGTGTATAGCCAGGAAAGCGATCTGCACTACGCCATCAGCAAGAAACTGGACTTCAAAGCACAGACCCGGCTGTGGGGCTACAATCTTGGCAACTCCGCCCAGGAGCAGGAACTCAGCAAAATCCTCGTAGAGACTCCGGTTCAGGACGACACCAAGACCGCGAATGACCTTTCGCCAATCCAGGCGCAACGCTCCTGGGACCGCCAGGCCGAAGACAACGTCACGGACCGCCTGGAGCGCATTGGCTTGATGGCGCCGAAGGGTGAAGTGGACAAGGTGCTGGAAACCGTCATCAACAATCTTGAGGTCACTAACAATATCGACCTCGATCCTGAAGTTCGCTGCCGCGTGTTGATGACTTCGACGCTGGAATCTTTCACCGTGGGCCATACGATTGTGTTGAGCCGCGGTCTGATCGACGTGCTGCCCGATGAAGCCAGCCTGGCCACCATGCTTGCCCATGAACTCAGCCACGTGGTTCTTGGCCACCGCGTCGATTCGCAATACGCTTTCTTTGACCAGATCTTGGTGGAAGACAAGGACACGTTCCGCCACTTTGGCTTCGCGCGCACGCCGGAAGAAGAAGCCGCAGCCAATGCCAAGGCGATTCAGCTTCTGAACAACTCGCCGTATAAGAATCAACTGGCCAACGCCGGATTGTTCCTGCAGGCGCTCGACAGCCGCCAGAAAGAAATTCCCAACCTGATCAGCGGGCACCTGGGCAACCGCGTACCCGAAATTAACGACCTGAAGTCCACCATGGCGTTGGATGCGGCGCACGGCCCGCAGAACCCGCAGAAGATTGCGGCGCTTCCGCTGGGCGGCCGCGTGAAGATCGATCCGTGGAACGACACGCTGTCGATGATCAAGAGCAAACCGATCGGCACGGTTGCCGAACGCGAAAAGATGCCGTTCGAAGTGACGCCCTTCATGCCCTACCTGACCCGCTATGGAACCGACAACGGAAAGCCGGTTGCGGCCAGCGCTACCTCTCCGCAAGATGTAAAGCCGGGCGAAGCGCCGGATCCGACGAAGCCCTGAAGCTCTTCATATTCAAAATCGAAAGGCCTCCGAGAGATCGGGGGCCTTTTCTTTTCAGCATCGGCATCGTGCTGTAGCCGACGCCTTCCTGAGCCGGGCACCTTAATTCGAACCGAGCGCTTTGATAAAACGGTAGCCAAATTCTACGCCATCGTAGTATTCCGGTATTTCGATGCGCTCGTCTTTCCCGTGAGCGCGATCATCTTGCATATCGAAAAACATGCAAGCAATCCCATAGGTGGGCATGCCTGCAATGCGCAGATACTTCCCGTCGGTCGCGCCGGTGGACATGGTCGGCACAACCGGGAGGCCCGGCCACATAGTGGACAAGGTGCGTTCCAACGTCGCGGTAAGTTCCGGCAGAAGCGGAGAAGGCGGTACGGCGACGATGGGAATGAGTTTGCCGTCCGCGGTTTTTTCCGGCACCAGCGTCACCTTCACTTTTGGATTCGCCACTACTCGCTCCAGCGTTTTGTGCACTTCCTCGGGGTCTTCTCCGGGAAAAATGCGGCAATTCACATTGGCGCGCGCCGTTTGCGGCAACGCGTTCGGCGCATGGCCGCCGGACAGCAGCGTAGCGACGCAGGTCGTATGCAGCAGCGAGTTGTAATACGGGTTGGCCGAAAGCCGCGTGATCGCGTCCGGGTCGGGAGGCTCCTTCGCCGCGCCGCGGAGATCGGCGGCAAGTGAACCTGTCGTCAGCGTGGCGGAATGCTTGAAATAATTCCGCGTGATTTCGTTGATTTTCACCGGAAAGGAAAATGATTGCACTTTCAGAAGGGCCGCCGCCAGTTCATAAATGGCGTTTTCGGGACCCGGCACCGAACTGTGGCCGCCGGGATTTATGGTCTCCAATTGGAAGTCGGCATAGACTTTTTCGCTGGCCTGCAATCCCGCAAGCACTCGCTTCCCTTTTAACTTTTCAAACTCGCCGCCGTCCAGGTTGATGCAGTATTCCGCGTCGATCCAGTCTTTATGCTCCTTCAGCAGCCAGTCCACGCCATTCGCCGTGCCGCCTTCCTCATCGGCAGTGAGCGCCAGGATCAGGTCGCGGTCCGGCACAAACCCCTCGCGCTTGAGCCTGAGGAACGCCATTACCAGAATGGCGTCGCCCTCTTTCATGTCCTGCGTGCCGCGGCCGTAAAAGTATCCGTCTTTTTCGACAAGCTCAAATGGATTGGTGGTCCAATCCGAGCGCAACGCTTCCACCACATCCAGGTGCCCGATGAAGAGGATGGGCTTGTTCTGGCCCGTGCCGCGATAGCGCACCACCAGGTTCTTCTTGTGGTCGTTCGGCCCCGCCACCGTCACATCCTTCTCGGCAAAGCCGGCTGCAAGAAGACGCTGTGCCATGGCCTCGGCCGCTTGGCTGACGTTGCCAACGGAGTCGGTGGTGTTGATTTCGATCAATTGTTTCAGGATCGCTCGTGCTTCCTGATCGGTCTTCTGGCGGTCTTCAGCCCACGCTCCAGCTGGCAGCAATACAGCGCAAATCAACGCCGCAATCCATCCACGCAGTCGAACCATTCGTCGCTCCTTCGGCAAACAATCAGACTACGGTTAGCGCCCCGCCGCGTCAAATCGCTACGAGCGGGTGCGGTTGCCGCCGCTGCTTGACTTGCTTAGACTGGGTAGGCTCGAAAATTGGGGAGGAACGCGATGGAGCTGAAGAAACGAGGAATGATTCAAATTGCGGCCGCGGGCGCGCTATTTCTGGCGGGCGTAGCAACCGGAACCCTGGCCACGCAACGGGTCTCGGCGGTAAACAAATTTGGCCAGCCCAAAACCGTGATTCACGTTGTCGCGTACAAGTTCCGCGACGCCACTTCCCAGAACGACCAGGATCAGGCCATCGCCGGCATCAAGGACATGGCCGCGAAAATCCCGGGCATCAAAAATATCTGGCTGAAAACGGAGCGAAACCAGATTCGCGACTGGAGCGGCGTCTACGTCATTGAATTTACCAGCGCTGAGGCCGCCGCCGATTACGCCGAAAGCCCGATCCACGATGCCTGGCGAAAGAAGTGGGAGCAACTTCGCGAGAATAGCGTGTCGTTCCAGGTATCGAACTAACCTGAATTTCCCACGTGCCTGGCACCTGCACATGAGCGGGACAGCGCAACGCTGTCTTGCTGAGGCGCGGAGCTTTTCCCGCTCCGAAGCATGGCAACCTTAAACCCTTGCACGGTCTTTGGAATGGGATCCTTCGTGGCGCAAACGGCGCGTCTTTCAGGAGGACACCGGCCCGCGATCCTCTAGTCGGTGCGAGTGATACCGTATTTGCTGCGCATGATGGAATCCAGGATGCTATCTGGCACCAATCGCTTTGCGAACGACACCCACTTGGCCAGCGGCGTGACCGGGTACCTCGCCTTTGGATGCGGTGATTCAATCGCCTCGACGATCACTCGGGCGCAGTCTTCCGGAGTCGTTTTGGAATCGCCCCGGCCTTTATTGGCGCCGGCCCATGCACCGGAATAGATGTTGGCGTACGGGCCTGTTTTTCCCGCTTCGACGTACGGCTGGGCAAGTTCCTTGGCGGTCTGCTGGAAATTCGTGACGATATAGCCCGGCTCAATCAGAATCACTTCCACGCCGAACGGGTACATTTCCAGGCGCAAGGCATTTGTCAGGCCTTCCAGCGCATGCTTGCTGCTGCTGTAGGCGCCATAGGTTGGGGGCGTCACGATACCGGCCACACTGCTGAGCATCAGGATGCGTCCACGTTTCCGCTCGCGCATCTGCGGCAGCATCGTCTGGGTGACGCGCAACACGCCGAATAGATTGGTTTCAAATTGCAGGCGCAGGTCGGCGAGGAGGAGGTCCTCGATTACGGCCATGTAGCCAATGCCGGCATTGTTGATGAGCACGTCGATCGCGCCGGCTTTTTGAACGACGTCTTGCACCGCACGCTGCACGGAAGCATCGTCGCAAACGTCGAGTTCCAAGCTCGCGAGAGCCAACTTCTTATCCGACGCGATGCGATCGATTTCCTGCCTCTTCGGCAACGAACGTCCCGCCGCAAACACGCGATAGCCGCGCTCCGCGAGTAGCAGCGCCGCGGCCTTTCCCAAGCCGTCAGTGCCGCCGGTAATCAGGACTGTCTGCTGTTTGCCGCTCATAAGCCTCTCCGAGGAAAGCGCCATTCTACGTGTGAAACTGCGCGGGACGCTAGCCGATACGTGCGGGCGGAGTGCGGGCGGTTGTCCCAGCATGGTCTTGCCTGGACAATGGTCGGCGTTCGGGTGCGCTGACTGGGGCTGTTTTTTTCATTGATCGTTGTGAGGTTCTTTCACTGCTCGCAGGTGCTGTTGCCAAGTGGCATAGCCTACGTGAATCAGTACACTGGAAAAGTTCTCGGAGAGAGGACGCGTGGGCAGACCTTCCTGGGTTAGGTGCGGTCACTTCCTGTTCGGCTTGCCAGCGGAGACTTTGGCAGAAATCTGAAATGGTCCGCGATCGCGATATTGCTGTCGCTGGCATCCGGTTTGTACCCCTGGTGGCCGATTAAGCAAGTTCGCATTCGAGGAAGGTGGGGGCCACAGACGGCTGTGGCAATTAGCGCCGGTGATTTACAGACTGGCCGATTCCCACCCGATTCATGCCACACGCTCTGCGGTACGAGAACCAGAAGACGGTTCAACTTCTGTTGTTGGCGCTGACCACGATGTGCCACAGCTTTTCACCTTGAAACAAGAGGGAAACAAACTGACGGGTAGCGGGGCCCCGACCAGATGGAGCAATATCCTATAGAGAACGGCAAAGTCGATGGCGAGCGAGTGAGGTTTGAATTAACGACTGGAGAATGGAAATTCGCTTACGAGCTAAGAACAACCGGTGCGAAAATGGTCGGTGCTCTTGAACTCAAGAGCCCTAATGACAGGAGAACTGCGCGGGCTTCCCTGAGCAAGGCACAGTAGAGCATCCCTCCCTGACCTGGCTACATCGTGCCTTCTTGCATCATTACAACCAGCGCTGACAAGCAGGGTAGTGGCTTACGGCGAGATTTTGAATGACGGGCCCGACGGATTGGGCGGGAGCGGCCCGATTTCCCCACGAGGCTCAAGCGGAACCGGTTGCGGGGCAGTTGATCTGCCTAAGTCGCTGCAACAGGGTTTGCCTCCGTGCCACACCGGCATGTTGCTCGCAAATTGCTTGGGGACACCCACGATTATCTTTGAATCCATGGCAGGCGCCGGATACAGGACGATGTGCGCGCACTGGCCAGGCGCCACCGGGGCGTGCGCTGCGAATGCGCCCTGTTGGTCGTTGCGAAAAGCATCCCCCGGGAACGAGTTCGTGGGCCCATTTGCGAGATCGGCGCGAAACAAGAGCATCTGGGATTCAGCAGTTTTTGGGAATTCGGGAGAACTGGCGGCCGAGAGGGCCTTCTGAGAGAACGCCAACGGCAAACTGGCAGGATTGCTTTGGGCGACCGTCTGCTGCGGGGAGTACATCACGGGCAGCAAAACACAGAGAGCAGAAAGATTCTGATTCGCATTCTGACCTCCGAACCGTGCGCTGGCACAACGCTAAGCTGGCTCCAATTACTTTCCTGGCAGCTATCGCGAATTCACTCGCTGACTCAAGCGTAGGCCCATTCGGCGTTTTTGTCGCGCAAAAAGAAAAGCAAAAAGAAAAAGGCCCCGCTCCGAAGAACGGGGCCTTCTCTAAAATAATCCCGGCGGCGACCTACGTTCCCACACAGTTACCCGTGCAGTATCATCGGCCCGGCGAGGCTTAACTTCCGTGTTCGGGATGGGAACGGGTGTG